>Ga0164242_10000067_pt1 | contig 120631 bp, 131 predicted proteins | sample OricomgcompostMG_FD_108783 | JGI IMG/M metagenome (GOLD analysis project Ga0164242, IMG submission 108783) | Miracle-Growth compost microbial communities from Emeryville, California, USA - Original compost - Miracle growth compost (MG) ...
CGCCGAAGCTGCCGGCGTCGTGCTTCTGGAAGAAGCATTTCTTGGCGCGGCCCTGCGGACAGCGCACGAGGCTGATCGGCCGCGAGCCGACCCAGGGCAGCATGATTTCCGCGACCGCGGCATAATGATCGGCGAGCTGGCCCTTGGTGATGTGGGATTCCGGATAGATCACGCGGTCGCGGTTGCTGATCTTGACTGTGCTGGTGGCGGGCGGCGGCAGTTCGGCGGCGTGATGCTCGACCTCGAGAACGACCGCCTCCGGCTTCTTGTCCTCGCGAAGCCCGAGATAGCTCGGATGGCGAAGCGTGCCCTCGTTGGTCATCTCCGTGAAGGCGATCTCGGCCACCAGCGCGGGGCGCAGCCAATGCGCGCCGCGGACCTCGGCACGCGGCGCCACGACCGTCGGCGCCTTCTGTTCGAGCGGCGCCATGATCTCCATCAGCCGGAACAGCTCGGCGGTATCGAAGCCGGTGCCGACCTTGCCGGCATAGCGCAGCTTGCCGTCGTCATGGACACCGAGGATCAACGATCGGAATGCGCGACTTTTGTCCGACGGCGTCCAGCCGACGATCACGAACTCCTGCCGCTTGATGCACTTGGTCTTGACCCAGCTTCCTGCGCGGGAGCCGATATATTTGGCGGTCGCGAGCTTCGAGATCACGCCTTCGAGACCGGCCTGACAAAAGTTGTTGAGCAGCTTTTCGCCGTTGCCGCGAATGTGATCCGAATAACGGATATGCTGGAGACCTTCGGCCAGGATCGCGCGCAGCTTCTCCTTGCGCTCGGTCAGCGGCAGGCCAGTCAGATCCTCGCCGTTCAGCTCCAGCAGGTCGAACGCGAAATAGTCAATCCGATCGGGCGCGCCTTTCAGCGCGCCTTGCAGCGCCTGGAAGCTGCTGCGGCCATCGGAATCGAGCACGACCGCTTCACCATCAATCAGTGCCGAGCGCACCTTGAGCTTGGCAGCTTCCATGAGGATACCGGCGAAGCGGTCCGACCAGTCGAGACCCGAGCGCGTATAGGCGCGCGCCTCGGCACCGCCGACGGCGACTAGCGTTCGGTAGCCGTCATATTTTATTTCATGGAGCCAGCGATCGCCGCTCGGCACTGTGTCGACAAGCTGCGCGAGCTGGACCGGCCGGAAAGGGGGCGGGGCGGTCATCGCGGCGGCTCCGCCGCCCCGTCGGACCGCCCGCGATCCGGGCGTGCCGGCGCGGCCCTGTGCAGGTTTTAAGGAAGTGGATCGCGCCATCATCAATAGACTCGATTCAACCACCGATCGTTCCGCGCCGGGGATAATGCCGCAACGCTTCGGACTCGCAGGCGTTGGTGGATAATCGAACGAATGGAGGCCGGCATGGCAGATAACAAGGCGCTACGCGCACCCCAGGACAGCTCGCGCATCGCGATGGGCGAGGATTACGAGGTCAACTATTGGACCAACAAGTTCGGTGTCAGCCGCGAGAAATTGCAGGAGGCGGTGAACGCGGTCGGCAGTAGCGCCAGCGCCGTCGAGCGACATCTCAACGGTTAGCGCAAGAGGAGTCGCGGACGGGACCGGGCCAGATCAGCCTAGTTGGCGCCTTCCCGTCTGCCGATGTCGATTGCGCGGCTGTGACCGAGAGCGTGCTCGAGGCGTTGTACGACAATCGGCGTTGTGCCAGGTCGCCGTAAATCCTGGATCACCGCCAGCCGACGACGGCGAACTCCATGCCTCAGCCTGATTGCGCCGCGCTCCAGCTGGGAGCGGTTCTGTTTGGTAGGTCATTCGGAATCGCTCTGGTCACGCTTCCGCTCGGGACGTCTCAGGCTCAACTTCGGAGGTCTCGGGCTCAACCTCGCAAACTGTCTCCATCATGCCTGTATAGAACATCATCGTGCACCGACTTTTGCGACGTCAGAGGAGTTTCGGCAGACGCATCAGACCGTGATCCCTTGAGTACGCCCGGATTCGCGGCGCGATGACATATAATCGGTATTCCAACGGAAGTCGGGCAATTCCATTTTTCCTTGAAATCGGCTATGGCTGAAGTCGCGAAGAAGGTGTGACCAATGGTTTCCGAAATCCCTCCCGAAGAAATTGCATTGGACGCTCACGATGAAGATCACCGGATGCTACCAGCCGGGGATTACCTCTGGCGCCCGTGGTACGCCAAGGCGTGGTGGGTGGGCATTCCGCTCTATTGGTTGGCGATGGGTGAACCGACACGGCCCGCGTTTCTGAATGGCTTTGCGGATAGCGGCTATGCCATTTTCACGCATGTGATCTTTCTGCCCATCACGGCGATCTTGATCCTCGGCTTCGGCTATTTCCGGAACCTGTTCGAGCATAGGCCTGTGCGTCTTCCGGCCAACTACGACATTGGTTACGGACCCCGCATGGTTGGCCGCCCCCACCCAAGCGTGGACGAGTATCATCCGGCGTCGCCTGTCTATCGGTATAGCACAGAGAGGCAGCTGTTCCGGCCCTAGTCCTTGCGAGTTTTGTAGGTTGGATCGCCGTCCTCGCTGCTATGGTCTCGATCGGTCGTGAACCGTCCGTTGTCGAGGATCGTAGCTTGCTCCGTCGATGTGATGGGTGCCGACCAATCCCATGTTCCGCGCCCGGAATCGGCGTTTTCCAGATATTTATTGCGTAGTCCCTCGGCTCCGAGCACTTGGCGCGATAGTGTTTTCGAGAATGTTCGCTCAGGGTTGGATGACTTAGCTGCCGCTCGCTCTGCGTTCGCGATCGCGTTGCGAACATCATAGTTTACGATATCCATGGAGGCCGCGGCAACTGATCCGGTTCTGCCGCTATCGTTACTGTTTGCACCGATCCTGGCGCTGGCCTGCGGACCCGCACCTTGTGCGTTCGGTCTCATCGACTCCCTTTTCGATGGCATTAGGGCCGACCCGCCGGCCTCGCCTCCGGTGCCAAGTTGTACATCCCATGATGTGCCCATCGTTGTCGACTTTTCAGCACTTCGGGAGAGTGACCGACTCCAGCCGGTCTGCACCATGATCGCTTGGACGTCCCGCTGGAGCGTATCCGCGACCTGCGGCTTGAGCCGCCATTCGCCTTTGCGGTCCATCTCGAAACCGCCGCGCAGCCAGTTCGAAAGCATCGCGCGTCCTTCGGCGCCGCCTCCCATGAAATGCTCGATCGTGTCCGGCCCAGCCTGCTTGCCCGCCTCGAATCTCGTGCTGGTGTCGCTGCGCGCCGATCGGCTGAAGTCCGTCCCGCTCGAAACCAGCAGATCGTTGTCGGCGAAGCTGAACCGCGCGCGGCCGCCGTTGGCGATCGCGCCGAGCTGACTCTGGTTGATGAGGCCCGCCTTCCACATCGCGGCGGCGCCCTGCGGCGTAAGGTTGAGGTTCAGATCACCATTCTGATCCATCGCGATCTGACGCTTGGTCAATTTGACGCCGCTTGCCGCGAGCAGGTGCTGCATGCGCGTCAGGCGCTCATTGTCGACGATCCGGGTGAGGCGTTCGTTCCTGGCGCGATCGGCGACACCGGCGGCCCCACCCTCGGCCATGTCGACCTGGTTGCCCGCGGTGCGCGACAAGGTCTGGATGAAGCTGTCGAGATGCGCCGCTTCGCGCGTCGAAGCGCCGGCTGCGGCCGCGCCCTCGGCAAACCCGAAATTGTCCGACTGGCGGCGCTGCTCGCCGATCCGTGCTGCGCTCCGTGTGCCGTCTAGGCCAACCTCGCGCTGCGCATCGAGCTTCCCGGCTCGCTCCGCAAAATCATAGCCCGCCGTCTCGCGCGTGCGGCCATAGACGCTCGTTCCTTCCCGCGCCGCTTCGGCGGTCGCGCCATCGGCGGTGCCGACCTGTACAGAGGCGTTGTAGCGTTCGAGCGCGCGCTCGATCTGCGCTTCGTTGCGGCCCGTAGCGCGGGCGAGTTGGGAGATGGCGGTGCTTCGGGCTTCGCCGGACAGCGCATTGATGAAGCCGATGCGCCGGCTCGTCTCCATGACGGAGAGGCCGAGCATGCCGGCGGCGTTGCGCAGCCCTTCATTGTGACCTGTGCGGCGCGCCTGCTCGGTCGCGACGTTGCCGCGCTCGATCTGCGGGACTTGATCGCCTGCGAAGTCGCGTCGGCCTTCCATCGCGCCGACCTGTACTTGCGCGGCGGTCAGGTCATTGGTCAGCATTGCCTCCTGATCGAAGGCGTTCGCCGTCAGCTTGGCGAAGGTGGGGTCGGCCGAGGCATCGGCGATCACGGTCGACGCCTTGAGCTGCGCGTCGTCGGCGCCATAGCCACTCCGCTGGAATTGTCGCGTGGCCCCCTGTAGCATCATGTCATAGGCGCGCTGGTCGCCGAACGCGCGCCATTGCACCATATTCTGCGCGAAGGCGGCGAAGGCGCGCTCTCCACCCTGGCCTTCGCCAAAATAGCGGTGTCCAAGCGATCGCAGCGCATCCTTCTCGGCATACTGGTGAATAGCGGCAGTCGCAGCGTTGGTGCGGACCAGGCGTTGGACGGACGGATCGGACAGATCACCTTCCTTCAGGGCCGGCGCAAGGCCGCCGAGCTCGCGGGCAGCATCGATCCCGCCCATGCCGAATGCGGGGATACCGGGAACGCTCGGGCCGCGCTCACCGAGAATTGCACCGGCCGCGCCGAAACTGCGGTTCTGCGCGAACACCGATCGTTCGCCGAAGTCTCCGAAGGTCGATGCCGCGCCGCGACGCGCCATTGTGCCGCCCGCCGAGGCCTGCGCCTCGAGCGCACCGGCATAGCCTTCGCTGGTGGCAAGCGGGGCGGAGGCTGCCGTCGCTCGTCCGGCAGTTCCCAGCATGCCGCCGCTGAGGGTGGTGAAGACGTTGCCTGAGAAGCGGAACACGGTGAACACGAACGCACCCGCAAGCCCGGCGGACGCCGTTCGGAACGTGCCGAAGATCGCGAGCGCCTTCTGCGCGGAGGATGGGGCCAATAGCCAGGCGTTGGCGGCAACCGCGTTCGACCGCATCTCGCCGAGCACGGCCATCGCGCGGCCGAGGGTGAGTTGGTAGATGCCGGCATCGATCACGCCCCAAAGCGCCACGAACACGAACATGCCGAGCGCAAAGCTCGCGACGCGCAGATTGATCGGCGTCAGAATGAACAGGAGCGCGATCGGGATCATGAACAGCATGATGCCGAACACCACCGCCCGGATCGTCGGCATCCATTCGTTGGCGACGGACATGGTGGCGAGCCCGTTTGACATCACCGCGCGGTTCGCCATGACCCGGGCGGCCGCGGCCGGGCTATCCTCGAACAGGACGTCGCCCACGATATTGCCGAGCATCACGTCGGTCATGAACGCTTGAAGCGAGAGTGGCGTGCCCATCATCATGCCGCCCATTTCGCCCAATTGGCTGCGGCAGCGATTGAGTTGGTCGGGCTGGCTCGCATCGAAGCCGGTTCGCGCGCAGACCTGCCGCACGTAGCCGTCGAACAGATCGGGGTCATTCAGTCGTTCGGAAATGTTGCTCCAGGCTTCATTGCAGCTGACGGTCGTGCCACCCTTGTCCGCGGCGGTATAAACGGTGGAGAAGGTCGACGGTCCCGCCATGGCGGCAAAGGCCGCCGGCAAATCGGTTGTGGTGCGGAAGAGCTTGTCGTCGTCGACGCCGTAGGCGCTCGATACCCGCGCCACCGGATAGCATTGCCGCACATAGTCCTTGATCGTCGCGTCGAGAAAGGTGTCGGTCATCGGGCCGCGCGGACTGACGGCGTTGAAGAACAGGTCGAAGGCGTGGCCGCCGGCGCCAAATTCGATCTTGGAATCCGGATCGAGCGTATTGTCGTCGATCGTCTCGACCAGCGCGCGTTCCATGAGATTGGTGGTGCCGGCGACCAGGACGAGCAGGTCCGGCACGCCGCCGACCGGCTGATAGGCGTTTCGAACCTTGTCGTAGACATGCACGGTACCGGTCGCCGCGACCATGCTGACAAAGAGGCCGATGCCGACCAGCATCTGGAAGCCGAACGCGACCAGCCCCATGCCCTGGCCGCGGACGCTCGCGAGCAGCGCGCCAATCGAGATGCCGGCGGTGGCGATCACCACGACCAATGTCTCGTATCGCGGATCGGCGAAAATCATCGAGACCAGGCGGAAGGCATCGACCGTCTCGTCGAAGCCGTCGTAGGTGTAAACGCTGGTATCCACGGCGAAGGCGGGCGTTGCCGTGAAGAACGCTGCGATGGCCAGCGCGGTGCCAGCGAGACGGCGACCGGGCATGGTTCAGCGATCCTGCGCTGCGGCGGTGCCGGCCGCATCGCGGGCATCGCGGTCGCGCCGGCGAAGCAGGTTCGCATAATTGGCTGAGAGATTGGCCTGGTCGAGCGCGGCGAGATACGCTTGCCGGGTCTGCGCGCGCTGACGAAGCACCTCTGTGCGTAGATCCCTGAGCTGCTCGATCCCCTTGTTCAGGATCCGCGTCTGGCAGACATTGGCATTTTTCGCATCGGCCGCACCGGCCACGGTGGCGCCGCGCTCGGCGTTGCCGATGGCGAAATCGATCGAGCGCGTGAGGTCGTTCAGCATCTGGTAGGCGAGCGTGAGCGCGACCAGTTCATCGGTGTCGCTGATCACCGATCCCTGCACCCCTTGCCGGACCCCCCATTCGAGCATGCGATAGACGGGAAGCGTGCTCACGTTAGCGACGAATTGGCGTTCGTCCGATGTGAGCGCGGCGCGGGTGCTGATCTTGGCGGCGATCGATTCCATTCGGGTGCGGGCAAGCTCGAGCGCGCCGCGGCCGCCATCGGCAGAGCAGTCGGCAGCGGTCGTCGGGATATTAAGCGCGCGGCGCTGGACGTGGCCGGTCAGAAAGTCATCGGACGACTCGGTATCCTGGCGCGGGCAGGCCGGAATCGCCGAGAAGAGCGGCACCTTGTCGTTCGCGTCCCAGCGCATGTAGACGTCGCCGACCCGGGCCCGCATGACATCGGCCCATTCGCCGGCACCGACGCGCGTGGCAGCGTGGGCGAGCAGCGAACCGGTGCGAAAGATGTCGGTGACCTCGGCCGGACAGTTCTGCAGCGCCTCCTTCAAATCCTCGGTCGGGTTGTTGTTGTTCGCCTGGATTTTCTCTCGGCTCTGCTGATAGCTCTTGGCGAAGCCTTCCTTGATCGACTTGTAGCCGGTCATCTCCTCGATGATGCCCGACATATTGTCGTCGCCCTTGGCGATCTGGACGAGCCGGTTGGCCATGCGGCAATCATTGACCTGGATGGAGTTGAGGAAATTGGTCGCCGCTTCCATCTTCGAGATGATGTTGCCCATCTTTTCGTCGAGCGTTTCGAGAAGATATTGGAAGGCGACCGCTGGAGCCGCCTGCAGGATGCTCTCGAGCTTCTGAACCAGATAGTCGGGATCGAGAAACGACATGCCGCCGAGGAACATATCGATGCCGCCGCACCCCGCCTTTATCTTCGGGAGACTGAGCGACATCAGATAATCGTTATGGACGTCGACCCGCCCGGACATGCCGCCGGCAGTCAGATAGCCGCGCGTCTGGTCCTCGAACGAGCCGGGGCTCGTATACGTCGCATTGTCGAACCAGTTCTCCACCCAGCTTTGGGCACGAGCGGGCGCTGACGCGGCGCAGAGTGTGACGAGGGCGGCGATCGACAGGCTTAAATGGTGGCGAAATCTGGACATGGCGGGCTTCCTCGCGGTCGGAGCAAAGAGGTGGCCCGCCATGCACACCTGCTTAGCCGTAGATGATTGGGTGGTCGCCACCCTGGGCCGCGGACCAGCCCGAAATCGGGCGCCCCGTGGTCGCCGCCGATGAAATTAACAACGCAAATCTGGAGCGTGACTCCATAATTGCGAGGATAATCGCGGGTCACGTCTGCTCGGAGCGCGCGACCTAGATCGGGGAGGCGCCCATCGTTGTCCTGTTCAAGGCGCACCAAGGCGGAATGAAGAATCATCAATTTCCGCTCCGCCTTGTATGGACGGGCATGCGTTGAGGCTGCGTTCCGACGATGCCGGTAAATTTCGCCATCGCGCGGACGCCGACATCGGGCTTTACGCCGGTGAGCATCTTGAAGGCGAGATAGATATTTCGAGCCAGATTGACTCTGTGATCGGTTCCGATCGCGATGGGAATCGTCTTGTTGGCGTCGTCGATCGGCCGAACCCAAGCGACCGGGTTTCCGACCCATGGTAGACCAAGGTGCCCCGATCGAAGCGCTGCATCGTCGCGGGAGAGGAGGCCGATACGTAGGCCATATTGCCGGTGGGCCTGCTGCAGCTTTGCCCAGAGATCGGCGCAGGGAACGCAACCGCGTGCGGTAGTCATCTCGATGACGAACGCCGGCGCCTCCCCGCGGAGTGTCGCTAGAAAATCGGGCGGAAAATCGCGAGTGAGCGGCACACGGCTGAGCCATTCTCGCATAATCTGGTCGTTGCTCACTGGATGGATGGCAGCCCGCACCGCTTGTTCGCGCGTCACCGTCTGCGCGGTCGCCGACGATCCCGTCAGGATCACCACACCGAGCAGTAGGACAAGGGGACGCCTCATGCCGCTCTTTCCTTGAAGGCAAGGGAGTTTTCCCTTACATTGGGGGCTAGAAGGAGTCGCCGCATGAACGCAATCACCGTCACCTCGAAGGGACAGATCACGCTTCGGAAGGAGTTGCTGCGGCATCTCGGCATCCATCCCGGCGAGAGGATCAACATCGACAAGCTGCCGGGCGGTGAAGTCAGGATTCGTGCGGTGAAGCCCACCGGCAAAATCTCCGACGCATTCGGCATGCTGAAGCAAGAAGGACGCAAACCGTTGTCGATTGAAGAAATCAATGAGATTGCCGCCAAGGGCTGGGCCGGCGAATTGTGAAGATTACGGCAGATACGAATGTCTTGCTTCGCGCCCTTGCTGAAGACGATGAAATCCAGACTCCGATCGCAAAGAAGGTGTTGGAAAAGGCAGACTTGGTGGCACTGACGCTTCCAACCCTGTGCGAGTTCGTATGGGTGATGCTGAAGGGCTACAAGGAAAGCCACGCGCGGATCGCCGGAGCTATTCGCACGTTGATCGCTGCCGAAAACACGGAGGCTGATGTGGCTGCCGTGGAGGCAGGCCTCGCATTCCTCGACGCCGGGAGCGACTTCGCCGACGGGGTAATCGCTCATGAGGGTCGATGGCTGGGCGCAGAAGCCTTCGTTAGCTTTGACAAAACGGCGGTTGAGCTGGTGCAAAAGAACGGTGAAGCAGCTCGCCTTCTCGGCTGACCCGCCGGTGTGTTCCACTATCGCGGACGGCAGCGTGACGGACGTCTTCATGGCTGCGGCTCGGGCGTTGCATCGACGAGATCGCCGCCCAACGCCTGAGGATCGCTCGCGGAAACCGGCCCGTTGGAGAGTGCGTCGAAAAAGCCGCCGTCCTCGGCAGGACCAGTCATGAACTGCTCGGGGCGAATGTCGCCCAGCAGCAGCCGCACCGCCTGGTAGGCCATCTGCGCGAGGTTGGGATAGGCTTCGACACCGCTGGCGATAATCATCCGCTGCGCGCTGTTGCGGCGAATGATCATCGTCGTTGGGGTCACCTCGACGCCAAACCGCTCGCCGAGCTCGGGCCGCTGATCGAGATCCATCAGAATGACCTGCCAGCCCATGTCGTCCTGGAACCGCTGAACGATCGGCCATTGCACCCGGCAATAGCCACAGCTCGTGCGGCTGAACATGACGAGCGCGAACTCGTTCGCGTGCGCGCGCAGATACCGGCGTCGCGTGTCGTCCTTGTACGCGAGCAACCGGTCGCGGGCGTCGCCGACCATCGGGTTGGCGGATTTCGAATTGAGCTCGGGATGTTGCAGCATGGCGATCTGCGTCACCCCGGCAAAGGCGCGTGCCTTGCGCCGCGCGAAATCCTCCAGCCGCCAGAAGTCGGCGACCGCGTCGACCGTCAGCACGGTCGCGGCATAGTCGCGCTGCGCCTCGATCAGCTTGTGGATTTTTGGCGGTGTCCATGTCGCCAGCTCTGCCATCGGCGGGATGACGGGCTTGGCCAATGCCGCGTCCGCCTTCGGCGTGTTCGCAGGCTTTGGAGGGGCTTCGTACCACCAGTAACCTTGCTTCTGGCCGACCGCTGGCGACGCCTGCGCAAAGGCCGCGGAGAGCATGATCATCGCAGACGCGGCAATGGCGAACCAGCGCATCATAGCACCCGTCTCGTTCGGGTGAGCCGCGCGATCGCGACCGGTCCGTAATAACGGCTGTCGAACCCGCTCGGATGGCTCGATCCCACATAGATGTAGCCTGCGGGAATGCGTGCATAAGGCGGCTTGAAATGGTCGAGCCGCTGGCCGTTGCGGCCCACTGCCTTGCTGATGCCGAGAAGCCGGTCATTACAATAATACCAGCCGTCACGCGCACCGGGCGTCATCGACGGCTTCTCCACCATCGCGATCCGGTCCCCCGGCATGCAAAGCGCGTATTTGGTGACCGGCACCGGCTTCGGGCCGGCCAGCGGGTTGGAGAGCATGAATGAGACGAGATCACCGCGATGGATGGGGCCGGGATCGGCAGTGACCGCCCAAGCGTCGATCGACGGGCTCATCACCAGGGTCATCTGCGGGATCGCCCACCACGTCAGCAGGCCGATCGGCAGCACGATGAAATAGGCACGGAACAATTGATCGGGTCGAGGTGGCTGGCCGAGCCCGGCGCTCCCCAGCGCCACCGCCGCGCGCAGCGGCAGCAGCTTGATCTCAGGCCAGGCGTGCCTAGCGATTTTCCAGGCGAGACTGAACATCGCGCACCTCCTCCTTCCCACCCAGACGGGCATATTCCTCCAGCAATCCCGATAGAGCCGCGTCGCCATAGACGGCGTGTGCCGGCGGAGACGCGACGGCGGCTGCGTCGTCGTCGCGCTCGCAATAAGGCTGCGTCGGATCGCCGGAGACCATGACCAGCGCAGGCACGCGCGTGATGCCGGCGCGCCGGAACGCGATCGGATCGACGACGATCTGAACGTTGCGCATCGCGCAGGCCGGTCCTTCGCAACCGGGATCGAGCCTCAGGATTTCGGCCGCGAGCTTCGCCATCGGCGCGACCTTGTGCAGGCCGCCCGGCATTCCCCGAAAGGCGAATACCCCACCGACCTTTTCGAGCTGGCCCGCGTAGGTGCGCAATGTCGTTACCGGCATCGAAGAAGACACGAACAGGAGCGGCACCCAGCCATGTTTGCCCATGGCGGGCACGGCGGCCTTGGCGAGCGTTGCCATATCGGGCTGTTCCAGCCCGAGCGCCTGTCCGAGCCGATGCGCCATCGCGTCGCGCTCGCCGGAGATTGCGGCATCCGCCTCGCGCTTCGCAGCCTCGGCGCGCGCTGCCATGGCCGGATCGTGCGCTTGCCGGCGAACCGCGTCGAAGGCTCGACGGCGTGCGCGAGGATCGATTGCGGGATTCGGAGGCACGGCCTGCGGGCGCGCCACTGCAGCGTCGCCTTTCCGGGCAGCGACGGCGGCGCGGAGGCGGTCCATCGCAGCGGCACCTTCGGTCGAGATCTTCGACTGCGCACCATCCTGCAGCGCCGGCGATCCCTGTGCGGCGCCATTGGACGCTGCGCCGGTTGCGAGCACCAGCGCGAGAAGGGCGCGGCTACGGGTTGATCGTCTGCATATAGGCATCGATCTTGTCCTCGATGTCGACCTGGATGTCGGTCTGGGCGCGCGCCTCGATGTCCGAATAATATTCGGAGAGATCCATCTTGCTGAAATCGAGCGCCTGGAATTCTTCCGGCGTGAAGCCGCGGCAGATGGGCTGTTTGGGCGTGCCCCAGCCGATCTCATTGAACGATTTGAGCTGCGGTCGACCTTGCTCCTGGATGATCCGGCCGAGCTTGGTGTTGAAACAGCAATGCCCCTTGGCTTTCTGGATGCAAATGCCCAGCACCTTCGACGCGCAATAGCTGCCGACCTCGTGACACATGCCCGAACCGCGCAGCATGCCGGTCTCCATGTCCTGCTGGTCGCAACCCTGGAGCAGCACCTCGACCATGAAATTGATCGCGAGGCTGATCGCGATCGAGGTCGGATCGATGCCGACGATCATCGCGTTGGCGCCGGAGGTGGCAGCCTCGCTCGCCGACGCGCCGGCCTTGAACGCGGTATAAGCGGCGCTCATGCCGCTGAACACGCCCTTGGCGACGGCGATCTTGGTTGAGAGCGACGTGATCGACGAACCCATGCCGTCCTTGACGATCTTGCCCTTGTCCTTGCAGCAATTCTGGAAGGTGTCCTTGAGCCCAGGCGGGCGGCAGCGCAGCGCGCGGCCGGCGAAAATCTCGATATTGGCGGTGCAGTTGCCGTCGGCGTCGACCGTGCCGTCATTGGGCACGCCGGGATCGTCGATCACCGGCTCATCCACGATGGGATTGGCGGCGGTGCCGATGCAGCTATTGGGAGAGCAGGTCGGCGTTCCGCCCGTTGCGGGTGCCGCGCAGGCATATTGGCTACCAAGAGGACAGGCATAGGCGCCTGGTGACGTGACGGTGCAGGCGGCCGCTTGAATCGGGCATTGCCAGCTGCCGGTTGCGGTTGCGACGCAATTGGCGGTCTCACCCGGATCGGCGGCATCGCCATTGCCGTTGAGATCGACCGCGCACAGATGGTCGGCCAGCGCGGGGGAGGGCACAAGCGCAGCCGCCGCCAGAACGGTGAGAAGGCCGGCGCGGATGGAGTCGGACGCTGTCATGGCGTGGCGCTCGTGCAGACCATGTCGGCGCCGGCAAGGCGCACCGACTGCATCATCACGACCGCCTCGGGGAAATCGTCGAGGCAGCCGCAGCCGCTGACCACCTCTTCGCCGGCGCCGACCGGGCAGACGTTGGCTGTGTCGCAGACATGATAGAAGGTGTCGAAACCCGACGGATCGTTCTGCTGCACGCCGGTGACGCCAGCGGGGGCAGCGGCAGTGTTCTCGTGCGGCGCGCGCGTCTTGCAGACCGCTTCGCAAGCCGGCACCGAGCCGCGATCGGGAAGCGCGAAGGGCGCTGTCGTTTGGGTGACGCTGCCGTCGGGTTGCCGGATTTGGTCGGCGAGCAATGTCTCGGTCGAATGGTCGATGATATAGGCGGCGCGGCTGAGATCGGGCGCCGGCATGGTCCCGGTGTCGATTGCGCACTTATAGCTGCGGGTACGGGTGAAAAAGTCGCGGGTCAGCTGCAGGGTGCAGGCGTCGTCGCCGAACAGGCGGGTTTGCGGCAGCGGCTTCAGCCCGGTATTGACGCCGTTGCGGAAAGTCTGGACGCCATCAACGTCCTCATCGGAAAGATGGCAGCTCGAATCCGAGGCGTAGCCAGCGCACAGATCGACAAGCCGCTCGGCGGTCGAGCAGCTCGTATCGACCTGGACCCGGACGTCGACATAGCCGCTCTTGTGCTCGCCATGCGCGCGGACACGCGCGTCGAGCGTCGCGCTTCCTTGGCGGAGCGCGTTGGTGAAATCGTAATTGGGATAGGCGCTGTAATTGTCGCCGACGCCGCAGTCGCCGCTCGGCAGCGCATTGGTCAGCCAGGGCCGTTTGCCCGCGGACGCGACCGGCATGCCGTCCACCCGCGCCTGGAGCCAGTCCGCGGTTTGAATGTCGACAATGCGCGCCGACTGGATGCGCTCGGGCTTCAGCGCATTGAAACGCAGCGTGTAGGTCGCCGGCGGGTCGTTGCAATTGCCGGTGCCGCCGATTCGGTAGATCCGACATCCCTGACCGCAGGTCGACACGCTGAGCAATGAGCCGGTCACGGCGAGAATATCGTCATAGGTCGCCGAGGTGAGCGTGATCTGCCGCTCGATCGTGCAGCTTCGGACCTGCTCCGCCTTACCGACGCCCGCGGGAGAGGCCTTGACCATCTGGAAGATGCTGTTGCCGGCGGCGAGCGCCGCGGCGTCGCCCTGGATCGCAGCGGGATTGCTGCGATAGGCAGTTTGCGCGACGCTCGCGTCGGGGGCGCAGGCGGTCGCCTGCGCGCCGACATAGTCGATGACCGGGCCGTTGGTGCGCGCCTCGGCAACGCCGATCCTGGGATCGGCGGTGGTCAGCGCCCCGACCATGCCGCCGCCGAGATCTTTCAGCACCTCGGGCAAATTACCCCAGACGAGGTTCGAGCCGCAGCTGTTGTTGACGCAATAACAGCCGGCGAGTTCGGGCATCTCGACCTCGCTGAGCTTCAGCGCCTTGGCAGCATCCACGTCCCACTTGAGATAGCGGCACTCGTTCCAGGTGCCGGGCTGACAGGAAACGATGCCGTTCGCACAGATGCCTGAGACGGGCACCGGTAGCGTCGTCGTCCGGTCGAAGCTGCCGTCGAAATCGGTATCCTGCGAAATTCGGACCGTGCCGATGTCGCCGGTCGCCGCGGGCTGGACGAGCACCTCGAGCAAGCTTGATGTCTTCTCGCATGCGAGCGCGGGAGTGAAGGTCTTGCTGTTGTCGATCGTCGCGATCGGCTGACCGCTCATGCCGGGCGTGACGAAATTATGCTGAAGCGCGCCGCTCGAATCGGTCTTGGCGCGGCTCGCCGCGGCCGCGGCCCGCGCGCGATCCTCGATCGATTGCGCGTGGGCGCACTGCGCTCCGCAGGCGCAAAGGAGCGCGACAAGACGGCGAACCTTCATAGCGCCGGCCCGTCCGGTCGGAGGTGGCACTGGCGCGATCCACGGCGAAATCGAAACAGATCCCCGCTCGGCAACGCCGGTGTGGTGGACCCGAGAACGCGAAAGACGGCCTGGCCCTCGAAGGTGGTCAGCGCGGCCGTCGCCACGACATGAGCCCAGGGGGAAAGCTCACGCCGCAACGATGGAGGATCGGCCGCGCTGACCGGGGGCGGAACGGCATCCCGGGGGCAGGAGGACGCCGTTCCTTTCGCGCGCGCGAACCCGCAGCCATCATGGCTGTGGCGGACAGCCTGGGTGTATCGCGGACCGCGCGCGGAACAGGGGGAAGGTGCGCGCTCAGGGCGTCGAGATGCCAGCACAGCAGATCACCTTCTCGAAGAGCATGAATTGGGCATTGTCCTTGCCGGGCGCGTGCTTCGCGCTGGTCCAGAGCGAGCCCGGACGGCCGACATTGACGCAGGAACCGCCTTTGACGGGCTCCATCAGCTGATATTTGTAGCGGGATTTGGTCCAGATCGGCGCGGCCTTGAACGAGCAGCCATCGGCCGAGCTGATCGTCGCAGCGCCGAGCCGCCCCATCATGAAGGTGCCGCGCGCCGCAAGTCCGGCCCAGGCTTCGACGCTGTCGTCGAAATGAATGTCGCCGGCGATCGGATAGGTGGAACCCCAGCTCCCCATGCACCAGAACAGCGGATCGATGACCTTGCCCGCCGCGGCCGCGGCGCTGTCGGCCATGCAGGCAAGCCCGGCCGCGGGATTGCCGAACAGGATTCCTTCTGGCTGTATGATCGCGCCCAGCGTGCCCGACTGCCAGGTCGGCATCACCTCGGTCATCAGCGCGACGTCGAAACCGTCGTCCTCGAGGCACGGCAGGTCGGTGAACATGTCGAGCATCGCCCAGACTGGCGAGATATAATAATGCATCTGCGCGAACATCTTGCGCGTGTTTGTTCCATCAGAGATCGAGGATTGGCTGCCCTGAAGCCTGCCGTGGGTCGCCATGAGGTCGGTGCCGAGCGCCATCATGCAGCCCGGCTCGGTGACGACATCGATCATCCGGTTCGGATTCCAGAATGAGACCTTGACCCCGAACCAGAAGGTCGCGCCCTTGCGGCAGGCGCACAGCGGCTTGGACGAGGACTGGGCGTCGAGCGCCTTCGACAGCTTGTCGAAAGTGCCGATTCGCACCCCGCCGATGGTGATCGGGAATATGCAGGTCCAGCGCACCTTCGTGATCGGATTGAACGCGGTGTCCGCAGGGCAGGTCGACGCATGAGCGGGGCTGACCGCCAGCAACGATGCCGCCATTGTGCAGGCCGCCGCAATGCCCCGGCTCGTGATCCATCGGAGGGCCCAGCGGACGCACGCGATCATGACGACCTCCGCGTCGGAAGCCGGATCTCGCGAAGTTCGAGCTTCTTGCCGACCTGTCGGACGATCACCGGAGCGGCGGTCAGGCCGAGGCGATCCTTGATCCGCTGCTCGAGGAGAAAGATCGGCCTCCCGATCTTGCGGCCGAGCGCGATCGGATCGGCCGCGGCCGCGCTCTTGGCGACCGGTGCGGCAAGCACGATCCAGTCCGCCGGCGCAGCCTGGCTCAGCGCCCAGTTCAGGTCGGATGGATGGACGATGATGAGGCGCTGGGTGAGCGTCACATAATCGAGCGGGTTGAAGGTATAACCGCGCGGATAAAGCACCCGCCCGTCCGGCAGTCTTACATCCATGTCGAGCGTGTAGAACGGGACGACGTTGCGCGTCCGCGTCGCCGACGTGGTCAAAAGGTTGGCCGAGCGCATCGCCGACCAATGCGACCGCGGGCCGAATTCCTTGCTCATGTCGCGCGGGAGGCTCGCCGCCTTTGCCTCGATTTCGGCCAGCGCGTCGGGCTCGGAGATCGGCCACGTCCGACCGATCGTCGACGTCTGCGCTACAGCAGCGTCCGTGACTATCAGTGCCGCGAGGAGCAAGAACGGCGCGGCAACATTGATCCGCGCGATCCAGGTACCGAGGGGGTGGCGATCCATTTCAGTCGCCCCCATGACGACCGCCACGATCTGATCTGCCATCGGCGGGTTCGCCGAAGACGGCTGCGATCAGCGCGGCGATCGCAAGCAGCACGACCAGGAGCATGACCGCGTGCATGCCGACGTTGCCCAGCAGATCGGCGCCAAGCGCCATGATATTCTGGACGAGCAGCAACAGGTGCGTGCCCAGGATCATGCGGACCGGCCCGACCGCGGGCGCTGCCGAGAGCAGGCCTCTCATTTCCCCCTCCATCGGCGATATCGCGAAAGGAGGTGGCTGGTGGCGCTGGCGAGACCGATCAGCAGGGCGCCGCTCAGCAGGCAACCGACGCCGACGACGAGGGCGCTGCGGACAACGAGCCCGGTGGGCTGGCCAACCGCCAGGCCGGCGGCAAGGACAAGGCTGGCGATCATCCCGCTTTCGATCAGGAACAGGCGCAATCGCCAGCGGATCGCGTCGGCCTCGGCGCGCAGTGCCACGCGTGCCTCGATCATCCGCTCGAGTTGGGCGTCCTTCGAGAGGTCGAGCGTGTATTGATCCCTGGATTTGCGGTTGAGCATGACGGTCACTCCGCTGCCAGCGGCTGGAGCCGCCCGAGGATTTCTTGCGCGTCGACGCCGGCGAGGTCGCAGACCGCCTCGATCGGCGATCGGCCGGCACGCAGCTTCGCCTCGAAAGCTGCGACTTCGTCGGGCGCGCTGGTGTTGATCCAGTAGGAAAAGGGATCGACCACGAGCCGCGCGATGCCGAGGCCGAGCGGCGAGTCGATAAACACCTCGCTGTAATGCGGCTTCGAGTTGCGGACCGATTTGAGCAGCTCGAGGACGAACCCCGAATAGTCGAGGATCTTGTTCTCGACCGCCTTGTCGTAGGTCGAGCCCTGCAGCAGGAACCGCGTCGCTGCATTTTCGAGGATCACCTGGCCGGCGCCGCCGAACAGCAGCAGGTCGTTCATCGACTGCAGCACAATCCCGAAGCTGCCCTGGTATTTGCGGGCGCGGCGGTAGCCTTGCTCGAACGCCTCGGCGAGACGCGAGAGGTCTTGGCCTTCCTTCCTGGCCATGAATTGGGCGGACTCGTCGCACAGCACGAACCGCGGGCGATCGCGCGCCGAAAGATAGAGTTCCTGGGTGACCGCGTTCACCACCACCATGACGATGACGTTGAACAGATCGGGCATCGCCTTGAGGCGCTCGAGCTCGAGTACGACGAACTCGTCATGCCGGATGTCGAAGGTCGATCGCCCGTTGAAGAAATGGCCGTAGGCACCTTCGCTGCCGAAGTCGCGCAGGTTGAAGGCGAGCTCGCGCGCGGTCGGGATGAGGTGGTCGACCCGGTCGAGATCGGTGGCGGCGAATTCGGGATAGGCGCCGAGCCAGGCGCGAACGGCATCGATGCCCTCCTCGGCATGGCCCTGGTCGATCGTCCACTGGACCGCCGATTTGAGCAGGTTCCATTCCGAGGTGGAAACGCCCTTGCGGATCGCGGCGTTTGCCATCTCGGCGACGATCGCCACCGCCATCGAGATGGCCGATTGCTTGTCCTCGCCGTCGAGCGCGAAACCCATGTCGAAAGGGTTGAGAACCAGCCGCTCTTCGCCGACGTCGATATAGCGGCCCGAGCAGAGCGTGCAGAGCTTGCGATAGCTGCCGCCGATATCGATGATCCGGATCAGCGCGCCTTGCGCAAAATATTGCTGGCAGAGATTGTTGAGCAGGAAGCTCTTGCCCGCGCCCGACTCCGCCGAGACGATGAAATTGTAGTTATTGATACGCGGGTCGAAGAGGTCGAGCGTGATGAGCTGGCCCTTGCGGCCAATATAGAGCAGGGCAGGCCGCCCGCCGCCGCGGAAATCGGTCTGGATCGGGGCCAGCAACACCGCGGCCTTGACCGGCATCCGAAAATCCCGCTCGAGCATCCGCATCGTGCGGCGATCCGGATAGAGCCCGAACGGCAGGCTCATCGGCAACAGGACCGGGAGGAGGTAGCTCTCTTCCTGCATCATGAAAGGTAGCGGCTCGCTTTCCCACAGCCGCTTGGCGCGCGCCGCCATTTCGCGGGCATGCGCAGAATCCCGGCCGAACACCCAGAAGGTCGGGATAATGCGCACGAACTTGCTGTTGCCGGCTTCGTCGAGCACCCAGCTGATCTCCTCGATCTGCTTCGACACCTCGACGGCGAAGCTGCCCGCTGCCTTTTGCGCGGAGAGCACCTGGGCGCGCTTGTGGATCTCGAATTGCGAATGGTCGAAAAGCACGTTGAGCGTGAACAGGAACGGTCCGCCGACCTGGTCGCTGTCCTCGGCGCTGCCGCGCATGCCGCCGGTAAAGCGGTTGGCGCGCTCGGCGGTGATCCGTCGCGCCGGCGACTTGGGCGTCAGGCAGCGCGCGACATGGTTGCCGAGACGAAGCTCCGGCCCGTCGAACAGCAGGTCCGGGCCAGCGTCGATGATCTGCCGACGGATCGCCGGCGCCACGCCGGTCGTACCTGGTTCGGACGTGAAGACGCCGGGCGCAGCGCTGTACACGCCGTTGAAGATGCGTCGGTAGAAGGCGATTGTCTCTTCGGGCGCGAGACGCCTGATTCCGAGCTTGTCGAGCTGTTCCTCGATCTGGCGCCGGAGATCGCTTCCCATCGGACCGCGTGTCTTGACCGAGAGAAATGTGCGGAAGTCGCGCACGGGGATGCCATGCAGCGCCTTCAGGCCGTTCCGGCCTTCATAGAGATAGGCCGCGGTACGCCGTGCCGAGGCCTGGATCAGCGGATCGGGGCGCGTCTTCATGTCGAGGAAGGCATCGAGCGCCGGCTCGATCAGCGGGTCGGCGAAGCTGTGCAGCTGGAGAACCGTGCCGGCTGCGAAATGCACGTTGAGCAGCCCAAGCAGCGCCTGATGGACATGCGTGAACATGTAGGCCGACGGCACAAGCTCCCACGCATAGCCGAACCCGTCGTCGATGCAGAGGAAGGCTTCCTCCTTCGCGTCCCAGGCGACCAGCGGCAGGAAATCCGAGAAGCGGTCGCGCGCCACGCTCTCGCGCAGGCGGGCGAAGGTCAGGCCGCGGTCATGCCTGGCGCCGGCCATTCTCATGGCCGCGGCTCCGTGCCTGCGGCGGGGCCGCCATCGGAAGCGGGCTGATCGTGGACCTGCCCCAGCACGGGCGCCTGGGCCGCCGGCGAGATGGGCGTGACGAGATAGTCGCCCACGACCCAATTGGGCGCGTCCAGAATCGAATAGACGTAGCGCGGCATGTACAGCCGGTCGGGGCGCTGGCGGTCGGCATAGGGCAGAATCAGCGTGCGGACGGTGCGCGGTGGCTTTAGCATCGGCGTCACCGGCTGGGCGATCAGCCCCTGCAATTCGCGATAGACGCTGTCCCGATAGCCTTCGAACGCCGACGCGCTGCCGGCCTCCCCGGAGCGACCGTGGTGCCGAGCCCCTGGCGACGCGGGCGGTGGTGCCGCAGTCGATCGCGCGTTCTTGAGAAGCTTGCGGTCGTTGGTGACGGTCGGGTCGGAACGTGACGGGCGTCCGGCGACCGCATCCTCATAGGCCTGTTCGGGATGGATGCATTGGCCATGGTCGCTGTTCTTGCAGCTGAACTTCTCCGAGTACGGCGACATGATCGACCCGACCGCCGCGCAGGAGGACAGGAGTCCGATCAGCGGAAGGACCGCGAGCCCGGGTGAACCCTTGGGATGATTCGAGGAATGAGTGAGCAGGCGCATCAGAATTTGCTCCCCACCGAGGGTTTGATCTCGAGCGTCACGCCCTCCTGGATGACGACCACCACGTCCTTCGCGGCGCCGACCTCGACGATCGGGCCGGCCTGGCGCGCAAGATCGAGATAGAAATCGGTGAGTTTGTCGGACGATTTGGAGAGCCCGCCGGCGATGCCCGATTTGGCCGCATCGCCGGCATCGAGCGTGCGCACCGTGCCGAGCGCCGAGGTCGAGGTCTCGCCGAAGGTGTTCTCGACCGTCTGGGCGATGCCGCTGATCGTGCCGGCGATGAAGCTCCGCGCCAGCGCGGCACCGGCACGCGTCACGACCTTGCCCGACAGACCCTTCTTGCCGTCGGTGTCGACGAAGAAGCCCTTGACCGGCTGGTCGACCACCGAGTGTTCGTCGAAATCGACGCACGAGAGCGACACAAGCTGGACCTCGACACGCTCCTTGGCGAGGCTGCCGGTCGCGTTGCCGATCACGAAGCAGCCGGCGAGGTTCGCCTTGACGTCATTGGGCAGCACGGCCGGCGCCTGCACGCGAGCGATGATCGGTTCCGGGTTCGACGTCGCGTCGCGGCTCGCCAGCGCGTCGATCCCGGTCAAAAGCCGCGCCTTCATGAAACCAGGCGGCAAATAGATCGTGCGATTCTTTTTTTTCGAATCCTTCCCGTCCGCGGCGTCCTTCGGCACGACCGGCGTCGTCGCTTCGCCGATCGCGCCGACCATCTTCTCGACCGGCGGCGCAGGCGGTGCCGTAGGCGGCGATGGAGGCGCGGGAAGGGTCGCGTCCGCATCGCCGATTTCCGCATCGGTGGGCGGTGGCGGCAATTCGGGCGGACTTCCGGGCAGAGCCGGCGGCAGGGCGTCGCCGTCGGTGTCGGACCCGGGGGCTGTGCCCGTTCGCGGATCGATTGGTGATTTGCCTTCCTCGATCGCCGTGATCCGGTCGCCGAGCGTCTTTTGCGTGTCGGTCAGCTTCTTGAAGTCGCCGCGGATCTTCTCCTCGAGGCTGTCGCCGCGAAGGCCTGCGCCCATGTCGAGCTTGGATGCCACCGGTGCCTCGGCCTCCGGCTTGTCGCTCCTGGTCGCGCCGTAGAGACCATAGCCGAGGACCCCGATCGCGAGCACGATACCCAGCTGTCGGCTGCGCAGCTTCTGTGTCGAGCTCAGCGCGTCCCAGCGCCGCCGCCACGCGGTTGCCAGCGCGGAGGGAAGGTTCGAGCGATCGTCGGCTGCCGCCTCGCTGGCGAGGTGCGCCTGGTAGGGCGTCTCCTCCGCCGCGTTGCTGTCGCGCGTCGGTTCTTCAGGGGTGGCGGTCACTGTGCGGCTCCCCGGCGGACGATGATGAGCCGGGCCGTGTCGCCGGCCTTGAGATCACTCCTGTCCAGCGTGATCGCGAAGATGTTCGCGCCCAGCGCCGAGGACAGGAACGCGCGTTCGTCGAGCTGCGTGGCGGCGCCGACGTGGACGAGATATTCGCTGGCCGAGAGGCCGGCGCCATCGACGGCGATGCGCCGGCGCTCATGGAGAGAGGCCCGCGGGAGCGTCCGAAGGACGATGTCCTGCGCGGCCGGGGCGATGCCGGCGAAGCTCGCCGGCACGCGGTCCTGCAGCATCGCCAAGGTGATCGAGACCGCACGCTCTTCCTCGACGAGCGGCCCGAGCAGATCGGCATTGGCGCGCGCCCGCTGCGCCTCGCCCGGCGCCAGGATCACCGTTTGCGCGGGAATGTCCGAGGGCTCGGTATAGAGCGAATAGACCGCGCCGTTGCAGCTGATGAAGAATTCCGACGGCGTCGTCACATAGGTGCGCGTCGGCGCGCCGTCGCTTTCGACTTCCTTGACCAGGAACTTGACCCAGGCGTCGGCGCCGGCGCGCTCGACGGTGATCGCCTTCTCGGCAGAGAACTTGACGTCCTCGATCTCGCCGCCCTGGCAGACGATGTGATTGACGTCATGGTTGGACAGCCGGACATTGCTCGTCTGGTCGGGCAGCGCGGTGATCGACTGCGCGGCGGCGGGAACCGTGAGGACCGGCGCGACGAGGAGAGTTATTGCTCGCAGCGCGACGCGCGCGGGCCGTGCTCGATCAGCGATCGGCATCGAAATTCTCCTCGTGGAGTGAGGTCAGCCAGAAGCGGCCGTTGTCGATCGCGTAGCCAATCCTGAGATTGCCGCGGAACTTGCGGACCACGCCGCCGATCACCCGCACCTTTTCGACCGGCACCAGGATGTCGGTGTTCGTCGTCATCACCGGCTGGTCGGGGCGGATGTAGGTGGCGATCGACAGCGTCGGATTGTCGGCGAGGTCGTCGAGGATGGCGTTCAGGCTGTCGCGCACCGCGTTGTAGGCCGACGGATGGACGATCCCGAGCAGCTCCTGGAACTGCCGGTCGGCCGAATAGGCCGAATAGGTGCCCGACAGGGTGACGATGTTGCGGACCATCGTGCGCAGGTAGGCTGGGGATGGCTTGCTGCCGGTGACATAGAGATCGCCGCCGGCGCCAAACGGCACGATCACGGTGCGCTGGCTCTGGCCCGACGTGTACGAGACGATGCCGAGTACGACGGTGATGCCGAACAGGCCGACAATCGCGAACTTGAGCAGCCGGTTCTCTTCGAACAGGTTCGATGAACCCTGCAAATAGCGGTGGATGCCCCAGCTCGCCGGCTTGCCGAGCAACGGATCGGCTGGTGGTTTCGCGCCGGGTTTGAGGAACGCCATGACGCCGCTCACTCGCAGAAGCGGGTCTGGGTAGGACCCGGATAATGGCGGAAGCGCACCAGCCCCCAGCGCCAGGCGAGGTGCGGGATGAAGCCGCGCGGCTTGGTCCGCATCCACGGGATGAAAAGGAGAAGAGCCAGGATCAGCGCCCAGCCGATCATCCCGCCGACGACGACCGCGACGAAGATGGTCGACACGACCAGGATGAACTCGTCCGAACCGAACCAGAGGATCTGGACGGGCCGGTGGAGATACTGGGGCAGACGCTCATCCAAGGCTCTTCTCCTCCTGCTTCAAGACAGCCCGGCCAGGCCAGGTGTCAGGGTCCGGGCCGCCTCACGCGGCTCGGCTCGGTGGCCGCGGCGCGAAGGGGGCACGCCGCGGCCGAGCTCTTCAGATCACCATGCCGAAGGTCTGGAGGATGGTGTCCGACTTGATCAGGCAGACCGCAGCGACGATCGTCGGGATGCCGACCATCACGTTCGAGAACAGCCGCGACACGCCGAACAGGAAGGCCGCGACGCCGCCGACGAAGCCAAGCGGACCCTTGACGCCCTTGTTCACGACGATGTCGTAGATGTCGTAGCCGAGGTCGCCGGTGGCCGGTGCCGTGAAGGCATGGGCGCCGCCGCTCGCAAGCGCGAAAAAAGCCAGCGGCACGCCCACATTGGCGAACGATACCGCATATTTGCCGATCTTCTTGACCATGATCATACTCCGCTTGTCCGGGAGCCGTCCGGAACCGTGCCTGGCCGCTCGAAAGGTTCGTCGGCGTTCGACGGCGGCGCCGGACGGCTCCCCAGGAGCCCGCTGCCGTCGGCATTTCTTGCCGCCGGGGCAGGACCCCGAACGGCCGCCAAATTGAGGGTCGATCATGCCGACCGGGATCGCGATTAGGGGCTCGCGCGCGACGTCGGCCGGTTGAGGAATTCCTCGAGCTCGCCTTGCTGGAAGCCAGCGATGAGCTTGCCGTCTACCACCAGCGTCGGCGTGCCGCTGACGCCGATCTCGCGGACAAGGTCGGCATCTTCCGCGACCTTGGCGTGGCCCGGCGCGCAGGTGCGCAGGTGCTCGGGCGTCTTGCCGGCGTAGATCGCCTTGAATTCCGTGGCCTTGTCGGGCGAACACAGGATGTGCTCCGCCTTGGCGGCAGCTTCGGGGTGAATGCCGCTCACGAAATAGACCAGTTGCCTGACCGGCTTGCCTTCGGCCGCCTTGGCCTCCCAGAATTTCTCGAGCGCGCGGCAGTAAGGGCAGTCGGGATCGGTGAACTCGATGACCGTGGGCGCATTGGCCGGGCCGATCGCCAGGGCCTTGGCTGGATCGATCTTGCCGAGCTTCGTTCGCGCGCTCGCTTCCTGCGCCAGCGCAGTCAGGTTGACGCCATTCTTGTCGTAGACCGACGCGAACAGGATCTGCTCACTCTCGGGAGCGTAATAGATGACCTTCCCGCCGGCGAGCGCCTGATAGATCGGACCTTTGACAGGGGAGGGACCGAAGTCTTCGAACTGGAGATTGGTGAACGTTTGCCGGAGCTGTGCCTGCGCTGCCCGTAAAAAGGAGGCCAGCGGCGCTTGTGTGCCGTCGTCGTCGGTCTGTGTAGCCGGCGGGTCTTGCGCCAGCGCCACATCCGGGCGCATCATGCTGGTCGCAAGAGCGACGAGCAGCGTTGCGCGGCCAGAGCGCGTTCCGATCATGGGCGCCAGTCTCCTGTTGTGCCCCTTTCGGGGCGTGGGAGGAAACGAAGCGGCCCGCTATTCGCCTGTCGTTCGGCGCGTCGCCTCCGGCTGTCGTTTCGACACGGCTTTGGTGGCGGCAGCGCCCAGTCCTCCGCAAGAGAGAGGGCAATCCACTTCCGGTTTGAGGCAATCCAGTTCCGGTGACCGGAACGCCACTTCCTGAAACCGGAAATGCAGTTCCGGTTTCACGATTTGTACCGCGAATTTGACCGGCTCGGAGGGCGACTCACTTGGTGTTCACGCGCCCGAAATGCCGATGTGTGATATTCGCGAGACGGAGGCGATGATGGTGAGGCAGCGGTCTCGAGCCTATAAGCTCCAGCTTTCAAAAGAAGGTATCCAGCTGCTGGTGAGGTGCCACGCCCGTCTGTGTCGGCTCGCCACGGACCTGTTGCCCTACGGGGCGACGCTATTCGTCGCTGTCGAACTCTTACGCGACTATCCGGCGAAGGATGTCGCTGCTGAGCTGCTAGACCCGGCGCTCCAGCAGTTCGGTGGCCGGAACGTCCGCCATGTCGGCACATCGCCAATTCTGTCCGATGTCGCCGAAAGCATCACCGCGCAGGTCTGCCGGGAAGAAGCATTGTACCCACCACCGCAGCTATGGAAGGTGTTTCTGGTCGCTCTTGTGCACATGGAAGACGTCGAGGACCAGGCCGTCATTAGGGCGCTTCATCGGACCACGGAGATGACCGGCCGGCCGACCCGTCGAGCGACACATTAGTCGCGCCGACGCGACTATTTTATGACTACCCAGCAATTTCGCTGCGCGAGCGGGATAAACTGCTCATTGACGGTCGGTTTTTTGTACAACACAAAGCGCGTCCACAGGCGATGTGATTGGAATCTTTGAGCCGCTGCCGGGAGACCAGCAGATGACGCTCCGGAATCCGCAAGCAACTGACGGGGAAGTCCTTTCATACATCAAGGAGCTTTCAGGCAAGCTTATCGAGCGCCGGCGCCGCAGGGACCGAGTTCCGCAGCGTAGCCTCGCGCAATCGGTAGGGCGCAGCGAGCGTTGGGTTCGCGAAATCGAGGCCGGGATCGTGACCTCGGTGCTCGAAGATCATGTCCGCTGCGCGCATTCGCTGCAGATGACGACGCCACACTTGTTCATTCCCTTGCTCGCCGTGGAGCACAAGATGACCATACCGCGCGAACTTCTCATGCAGGACGACCTCTGGGATCTCGAATGCGAGGTTCTCGACGCCGTCGAGCGGCATCAGACGATGGTGCTGTCGCGCCTCGCTGTTCGCGCGGGACATGATGGTCCAGTTGATCGATAGGGGGCGGGGCCGCAATGTCGCCTGAGCCCGTCGCAGCGGAACGCGTTTATATCCTGCTCAGGGAGGCGCTGATCTCTGGGCGCTTCATTCCCGGAGCGACAGTCGTCGAGCGCGTGGTTGCTTTGGAATACGGCGTTTCCGTCTCCCCATTCCGGGATGCCGCGCAACGTCTAGTTGGCGAAAGCCTGCTCGAAATCAATCCGGGCGGAGGTTACCGGACGCCACTGGTGACGGAGGAGTCGTTACGCGACCTGTATCGCTGGCATAGCCATCTCGTACGGCTCGTACTCAAAGCACCAACGCTTATCGGGAGAACGTCAAGTCCGCCCATCTCGATCGCGAGCGACCCGGGAACTGTCGCGATAGCAGCAACGGAATTGTTCCGTTCGCTCGCCAGGTCATGCGCCAATCGGGAATATGGTCAAGCGTTGGCAGCGGCCACCGATCGCCTTCACGCTGCACGACTCCGGGAGGGCAGGGTGCTCAAGGGTTTACGGGCCGAGCTCGAAACGGTCCGGATGTCGACCACTTCCGGTTCGGACTCTGACCGATTTCAAGTCCATTGGGCTTACCATCGACGTCGCATTCGGCGTGTGGGCAAAATTGTTGAGACCCTATACGTCAACTAGTACATTGTAGATAAACAGGAATAGCTGCAGCCTCATATCGCCGATCATCTGCAAGAGCACTTACAGCCGCCTGCGGGACATTATGCGATCGCAGATCAGCTCTTTCCAAGCGAACCTTCTTCAGTCGCGTCCAATTGAGCGCGGCAGAAAGGAGCACGAAGATGGAACGCGAAAATGTGGAGCAACTCATCGATCTCGGCGCTGTCAGCAGCGAGACGAAGGGTGCTGATCTCATCGTGGAGGACTCGGATCAAGGCAGGAGTCTGCCGACCGGCCTCAGCGACGACTGACTAACTCGACGCGCGTCCGATCTGGGCGCGCGTCATTTGATATTGCGTTTCCAATGAAATATCGCCTCAAAGAGGGCATCTCATGGTGCCTGTGTGCAGACCGCGCCGTATTCCTGGATATGTGCGGAGACCGCTATTTCTGTCTGGCACAGGCAGATGATGCAGTCTTCCGTCAGTGGGTGGAGCACCCCAATGGATGCGGGCACCCAGACCGACTGGAGCGGCTTGTGCGGTTCGGTGTGATCTCGTCCTGTGACGACTCGTGCCCATCGACGCCGGCAGTGACCGTGGAGTCTCCCACCAGAGATCTGGCGATTGAAGCCGATGGCGAGTCGGGATTCATTGATTTGATTCGCGCCCTTACGGCTCAGAGATGGGCGAGCGTTGCGATACGACGGCGATCGCTCCAGTCGATAATGGAGGATCTCACATTTTGCTCCTCCGAAAGGGAGGAAACGCCAATCGGGAACGCGCAACTCCGTAGGCTCGCTGCCGCGTTTGCGCGATCCGCGCTGCTCTTGAAGGCGTACGATAATTGTCTGGCCCGAGCGCTGGCGATGCGTTCGTTGTTTCGTGGAAGGAGTCACAGGCCCTCGATCGTTTTTGGTGTGCGCCTTGCGCCTTTCGCGGCGCATTGTTGGGTTCAGTATGCCGATGCCGTTCTCGTTGGCGACCTTGAACAAGCACGCCTTTTCACGCCGATACGGGTGATACCGTGAAACCGCGCTATCTGGTTTTGGTCGCGAAGACGAAGCCGATACCAATCGATTGGGTGCAATTTGCGGCTGAGATAGGCCTTCGGGTGGTTGTTGACGCATTTCCAACCATGGTCTGCGTTAATTCTGCAGCGAGAACTTACGCGGTTGGGAAGGGGGTTATCGTCGGATCCTTGTTTCCGCGCCACGGGCCGCCGCGAGAGCTATGCAGCCTCGCCGCGGGGAATACAGAGCAGATACTCAAGACCAGCGGCGGCGAATTGCTGAGATCATTTTGGGGCAGCTATCTAAGCATAATACCAAGTGGTCCTTCGGTAACCAGAGTTTTGCGTGATCCATCCGGGACGCTTAATTGCTATTATATCGATGGGTCGGCCTTCACGATATTCGCTTCAGACGTTGACCTATTATTTGATACGGGCCTCGTTTCGTCGAGTGTTGACTGGTCGGCTGTCGGACGCCACCATTTGGATGGTGGGCTTCCTTCGTCATTGACGTGTCTTACAGATGTTCAAGAGCTCTTACCTGGCTGCTCGCTGGATGTTCCAGGCGATCATCAACAAGTACCCCGGTGGTCGCCTTGGAATTTCGTTAATGCTTCTCCCGACCCGCATGGCGACCCAGTTCATGAAAGACTTCGTCGGGTTATAGACAATTGTTGCCAGGCCTTGGCCTCGCGTCACGACCAATTGCTTCTGAGCGTTTCTGGCGGTCTCGATTCTTCGATCCTTGCGTCATGTTTGGCGCGCGGCGGTCACGAAGTTCGGTGCCTGACGATGTATACAGACGACCGCGCAGGCGACGAAAGGATGTACGCTCGCGCGCTCTGCCGGCACCTTGGCTTGCCGCTCGTGGAATGTCGGTACCAGCTCGAAGACGTTGATATCGACCGAGCTGTCAGTGCTCACCTGCCTCGACCCATCGGGCGAACGCTGAACCAGGCATTCGAGCGGAGACACCTCGAGGTTGCGCGTAACGGCGGAATTGATGCTTTTGTCTCTGGCAACGGTGGCGACAATGTTTTCGGCTATTCGCAATCTGCAGCGGCGATAGCTGATCGTTGGCTGAGCGAGGGGATGACAGTTGGCGTGTGGCGAACTCTATGGAGTATTTGTCAACAGACTGGCTGTGGACCGACTGCGGCCATAAGGGGGGCTATTCGGTCACGATTCCGCAGAACATACCGATGGCGCTGGCAACCGGCATTCCTGAGCCAAGAAGTCGCGGCTATGGGCGAAGGCGGACCCAAGCACGCTTGGCTTGAAGCCCCTGCTGCGACCTTGCCGGCAAAGGCTGCACATGTTGCGGCGCTTCTTCGAGTCCAGCCATTGCTCGATCCGGGGCGAACCGCATTGGCCCCGGTGATTTATCCGCTCGTTTCACAACCCGTTATTGAAGCCTGTCTTGCAATATCCAGCTGGGAATGGCGTACCCGCGGACGAGATAGAGCTGTAGCACGTGACGCATTCTCTTCCGATCTTCCCGATTTGATCTCACGTAGACGGATAAAAGTCGGTCCCGACGGCTTCAGCGGCACCATTTTGAACTCCCACCGTGAGGCGATACGCAGCAGGCTGCTTGACGGCAATCTGGCTCGGCAAAATCTCGTCGATCGTTTGGCACTCGAGACGGCGCTGCGTGGCGAGCAACCCATTCAGGCGGCGGATCAAACGCGAATCCTGGACCTGCTCGACACCGAGGCTTGGGGGGAACACTGGCAGGCAAGGCTCGCAAAGGTCAGTTTTCGGCCGGCTTTTGGGGAGTTCCTCTCAGCACCTCCCAGCGTTTAATATCCCTTTGCCGGTTCTGCGCCTTAGAATCTTTCGCCAAGAGCCAGAAGTCGAACCAGTCAAGCGAACGCCTATATATCGCAAGCCGGTGGGCGGGCTGCCATTTCACATGGTACTCGCCCGGAAAGACGAACATGTCGATCGGCGCATTCACTTCTCGCAATGCCGTATAAGTAGGCAGTGCGCTCATATATTCCCTGTCGGCGATTTGCAGCAGTATTGGCGTGTGAATTCGTCTTGCATTGCGTACCAGAGACACTTGGCTCCAAAAGCTGTCCGCACGATCCGTGATTTTCGGGTAGCCGACTGAGGCGAAGTATCGGGCCGCCGCGGGTCCGACCCGAGCAGATCGTGTTTGATCGAGACAACATTGGGTCATCGCCGCCGCAGCAAACAAGTCGCTGTGTAGAAGTCCGTAAGCAGCAACCGTCGCACCGCCACTCATGCCCGTAATGCCAATGCGATGCGGGTCGGCAATACCTCGGGCTATTGCCAGCCTCACGCCGGCGTCAATCGAGGACAATGAACTCTTGTCTTGATCGAAGCCCGCGAGATTCCCCCGCTCGAGCGCTAGGGCGTTGCCGTGGCTCGAATCGAGAGCGGCCATCTTGGGCCGGCTCACGCTTAGGACGGCATATCCGCGATTTGCAAACGCCTGGATCGGGTAGTCATCTCCTGTACCACCCCGAAGAAAACCGCGAGTGTTGTATTGCACCACGATCAGTGGGTACCGTTCGCCCGCTTTATAATCGACTGGCAGCACCAGATCGGCGAGCGAATGCCTGCCGAACCCGTTTGTCAGGTGCAATCGCTCGGACTTGCCAAGGTTCAAATAGTCAAACTCTGGATTCGGGTTAAATAGCAATCGCCGCTTGCCGGTCCGAGGGTCGAGAAGCTCAAGCCTGCGAGGCGTGAGAGACCCTTCTCGCAAGCAGAGCAGGCGGTCTCCCATAGCCTCGCAATCGGCGAGTACGTCATCGGTGGTATAGAGTCGGCGCGGTGCGCCAGTACCCGGTGACCATTCGTAGATCGCGGTGGATCCGTCGGCCCACCCCTCCCGGCGGAAGAAACGAACCCGCCCAGCGGAGGTCCACCAAGGATGATATGCATTCTTGCATGCTTCTGCCGAGCAGACGACTGGCCTTCCACGTTTATCGTCAGCGATTAGACGGCCGCGGGATGCCCAGAATGTGCCGCGGGGAACCGATATGCTGGCTCGCCTGCCGTTGGGTCCGAGCGCGTCGCGCCAAACAGACGAGAAAATTGGAGAGGTCGGAAGCGACGACGCTTCGACTGGGCTTGCCCGGCGGATCGCCCCCGTTGCCAGGTCATCGACTATGACCTGACTTTCTATCGGTGCTACCGGGTAGGGGCGGTCGCTCGACATCGGCGAGAACCGATCATCAAAGTGAAAGCCAGCCAGACCCTCTGCTGCTATTGTTTGGTAGGCCAATTCAAGAGACGGCGTAATAGAGTATATGAGATGTCGGCCGTCGCGGCTCAGGCGAAAGTCCCGAATTTCTGTGTTTGAATGTGTTATCGGCGCACTCTTGGTGCCATCGGCTAGGGCCCGCCAAACCTGCGTTCGGCCATTGACTCGTTTTAAAAAGGTGATTGACTTGCTGTCTAGCGACCAACGCGGTGTAATGGGTTGTACAATTCCCGTCGGAAAGTCGGCCATTCCTCGATTATCATAGTGGACGAAAATCAGTTCTCCGCCCGTGTCTACAATGCGAGGCCGGGTTTCCCCCTGCAGGTCCAATACGACCATTGCGACGCAATAGGTGTTCCGTTCTGGATCGGCGCGATGAATTTGGAACGCAACGTGTCGGCGATCAGGTGAAAGAGCGAACAGGCCCTCATCCTCTGCCTCTACTACCGAGACCTCGGGCGGACCGATATCGCGAAGGCGCGCAAGGTCGTAAGGTGTCAGTCCTCTGACCTTGCCGTGAGGCATGGCGGAAGGCAAGAGGTTGGAACAACTGGCATATACGGCGCCGGGAAAGATCAGCGCGATAGCGGCGCATCCCGCCCAGAGAGACCTCACCATTTCTTGGCGACGCCCACGCTGATGAAGCGCCCCACGGCCGATTGGTTGATCGAGTCAAATGGAATGGCAGCGGGATCTGAAGTCCCGATAAGGGCGGGTTTATTGTTGAGGACGTTCAATACGGATAGTCGAAACTCGACGCCCTTCAAATACCCCTTCTCGATGCCGGTACCCACGCGTGCGCTGATATCCAGCGTCGTGAAAGGGGCAACTTGTCCAAGAAATGCCAATCGATTATCTTTGACGCCGCCGATGTAGTTTAGCACGGCTGAGATCTGTATGTTTTGGTCTTGCCAGTTTCCACCCGCACGAGCTCGCCATTTTGGTGCGGTGAATATTACACCTGACCGATCGACGAATTGCTGCCCCTTAATGATCTGCTGACTCGCATCGAGATATGTGGCCGAGGCGATCATGAGCAACTTCTGTTGTGGTCCCAGATCGATTTGGTAATTGGCGGCGACATCTGCTCCGCGGGCGCGTTCACGGGCAGTGTTTCGCAGCCGGGCATCGAGGATGGCTCCGACGTCCGAGGGGACAAATGGTCGGCCCGTCGCATTGACGAGCGTTTGAGGAAGAGAGGCCACGATGTCGTTGACCTGTTCGATGGAAGGACTCAACGTAACAGCGTTCGCGAAGACCGGGTTAGCGAGAACCGAAAGCGTATCGCTGATAGGTACGCCAATGCGATTTCGATAATCTATGTCGAAATAGCTGGTCGTCAGCGTCAATCCGCTGACGAACTTTGGCCGGAATTCCATCGTTGCTGTCCAGGTTGCAGCGCGCTCTGGTTTCAGATCCCGATTTCCCCCACTGAGCACAAGCACGGTGGCGTTATTCGCGAGTGGCGGAGTTGGCTGTGGTGCAAAGAGGCTGCCAGGAAGAAGCCCACCTGAAACGATTTGATTGGTCTGGTCGAGGGTCGGGATTTTATAGGAGCGGCCCCAACTCGCCTTCAGGGTCAGGCTAGGAACAGGTGAATAGACGAGCCCGAGCTTGGGGGTGGTGACATCACCGATATGGTTATAGCGTTCGTACCGAAGCGCGGCACTGATTTGTAGAGCTTCAAGAAGCGGCCGCCTATTTTCAGGACCAACGATTGGAACTGAGAGTTCACCGTAGGCAAAAAGGCTGCTGCGTCGCTCCGTTCCATCGCGTGATATTGTCGTCACACCTTTTGCGGTTTTGGAGACCCTGATATTCAGCCCGAACGAACGGTAGCCTCCACCGAACGCTAGCCGCGCTGCGCCGCCAGGAAGTTGAAAGAGCTTTCCCTCGGCACTTGCTTCAATGTTCGTCAGGCGGTTCTTATACAGTCCTCGCCCTCCAGTCTCGACGCTATTCGAGAATCCGCGCGAATTGACGATTGTTTTGCTGATGGACTTTGTGCCCTGCAGGGTAGAGGTCCAGCCATCGCCGATTTGGAAGCGAAGCCGAGGCGTAATCGCAAAAGAATTGAGGGTGGGCGTGTTAATCTGCCCGTTTACGGTTGGTCCGCCCGTGATCTTGTATGCTGTCGTCTTTCGCACATGACGGTCAGCGAATTGTCCATCGAGCTCAAACTCGATAGCATCCGAGATCTCCTGATGGCCGGCAAGGACGGCGCTGAATTGCGAACCGCCGGTTTTGAGCATTTGGGCGGGACTGAGCTGTTCCGTGTACGTGCGTTGGCTGGCATAAATGGGCGACGTACGTGAGTAATCAGCTGTTACGATGAACCCGCCCTGCCGCCAGCGCATGCCCGTAACGCCAGTATATTGCTGCTGGAAGTCGCCGCCATCGGTCGCGCCGCCTAGCCGCACAGCTGTTCGCACACCAGAATAATCACGTCGCAGGATGATATTGGCGACGCCGCCGACCGCGTCCGACCCGTAAATCGCCGAGGCTCCATCAGCGATGATTTCAACTCGTTGAATTGCCTCAAGCGGAATAGCCGACACATCGACGCCCTGCAGCAGCGCGTCATAAGCAAGGCGATGGCCATTGATCAAAGTAAGGGTCGCGTCGGCGCCCAGACCACGCAGATTGAGTGTGGTCGAATTGTTGATGTTGCTTTGACCGCCTTGATCGCTGACGCCGGCGACACCCGGATTTTGGCCGCCCGTGAAATTCTGCGGAATGATGCGGGAGAATCCCGCCATGTCTGTTATACCAGCGTCCTCCAGAGATTTACGTGTTGAAACGATCAGCGGCGATGCGCTTTTTGCTCCGCGAATGTGAGAACCAGTGACAACGATATCGGCGTTGCTTGGCGCATCTACCACGGATGGTGCCGCAACGGGCGATCGCCCCCGAATGAAAATGCTCCCGTTGCGAATTTCGATCCGAAGGCCGCTTCCCTCCAAGACGGCTCTAACCGCTTCTTCAGCGGTGTAGGCGCCGTTGAGGGCCGGCGCGACAACCGTGCGAACATCCTCCTGGTGGAAGAAAATCTCCCGATTGGTTTGGCGCCCAATAGCCAGGAGCGACGCGGCGGCGCCCTGACTAGGCAAATGAAACTCTTGCCTCGCGGCCTCCTGGCAAAGTGCGGGCTGGCTCGCAATCAGCGCTGCCGCCGTCCCCCCAAGAATGATAGACAAGTATGACGCATTCTTCATTATGCCCCCTCCGCCGCACGGTTTTTGTGCGGTCTTCAAAGGGGCCCACGTTTTCCAAAGGCGCGTTTATGTCGGCGGTCGGCAGGGAACGGTGATTTTCGCCGGGCACGTCCTGGACAGCGTGTATCCATTGTCCGGATAAATCACTGCCAAGGAGAGAAAATCGGCAATCTGCTCGGCCATGTGCCGCGTGTCGTGAATATTGAAAGTTCCGGAGATTCTGAGTCTCCCGAGTGTCGGATCGGCGAGGCGAATTGGCGATTTCGCATATCGGTTGACCTCCGTGAGCAGGTCGAAAAGCGAAATGTCATCGAAGGCAACGACGCCATTGGGCCAGTCCTGATCATGTGCGGGCGTGGATTGCTGTGGTTCGCTCGAGGCACCGAATATCAATGCCTGCCCCTGCGTCATCCGGGTGAGGACCGACGATCCGGGAGCGCGTTTCCCCGCCTTATCCTTCTGTGGTGATGCCTGATTGGTGACGTCGATCGCGCCCTTGATCAGGTGGACGGCCACGCGTTCATCCTCGAGCAGCGCAACATCGAAGATTGTCCCGCGTGCGACGATGGTGCTTCCGTTCGCGCGCACTTCGAACGGTCGAGCCTCATGTGCAACGAAAAACCGTGCCCGACCGTGCATGAGGCGCAATTCTCGCTTGGTCGGCGTGAACGCGGCGAGAACAACACTGTTGGTGTCCAGTGTGAGCTTCGACCCATCAGCCAAAACGAATTTGCCGATTTCTCCGACACCGGTCGAATAGCGCGCCTCCAAGGGAGACGGTCGAGGTTGATTGACAGCCACTTCGGAGCGTTGCGGCGATCCAAGGTGAACGTGATTCCAGGTCCACGTGATTCCGGAAACGCCGACGCCGCCAGCCACGATGAATCCGAGCAACATCTTTATCCGGCGGGAAGGCGATCGTCCCGTCCCGCCCGCCGGCGGAGAATCATCATGCATGGGGGCCGGCGCCGTCTTCAGCCGTTTGCCCAGATTGAAGGTCTCAGCAACGCTATTGTACGCCCGACGATGCAACGCACCGCGAGCCAGCCATTTGTTGAATTCGTCGCGGCGCGCATCTGCTTCCGGGCCGCGCATGACGACGAACCAGGTGGCAGCCTCCTCCCGCAACTGGCTTCGTGACGGTGTCGACTCTGGACCTTCGTTCATTCTTGCCCCAGCGCGGCGTCGAGGTGCGCAAGCGCCCGCGCCACATGATATTGCACCGTCGGAATGCTGATCTCCAGGCGCTCCCCGATTTCCTTGTAGGTGAGTTCATCCACCCGATGAAGCAGAAACGCCTCTCTGGTGCGTGCGGGCAGCTCATCGAGGGCGCGTCTGTACGCGTCCATCAAATCCTCTTCCTCGAGCCGATGCGCCTGATCTGGAGGCACCAGCAGCGGAAGATCGTCGGCCAACGGAACATAGTCGCTGACTCCCCGGGTCCGGGCTTTACGGGCGCGATCGACGAGGAGATTGCGCGCAATGCGCTGAAGGTAGGGGCCAGGTTGCCGAACGGGATTGGTAGACATCCATTTTGCCAGACGCACGAAGGCCTCGTGGACGAAATCGAGCGGATCATCCCCGTCCGGCAACCACGGGCGCCGCCGATCGAAGAATCGTTCAAGTTTGCGCGATTCAGCTCGATAAACCTCGTCCAGAGACACGGCGCACGGCTCATCCGGCGCGCGATGGTTTTCATATGATCCTACAGTCAGATCGCTGCGCGCGACTTTCGATGCGCGCCGGTCAGGAATTGACGACATGAAAGCACGGAGCCTCACTGAGCGGCAGCAAGCGACGCCCGGCATGCCGGGTTAAGACTTGTGAGGTTGGCCGTGCGCTCCCGGAACCCGAGAGGTCGGCGCTCGACCCGTATGTCGAGCTTCGAGATACCTGACAGGATAATCCTCGCGGGCGGCTGCCAGCATTCCGTCCCGCAAGTGCAATAATGTCGGTAAACGGAGCCGTGTTCAAGCCCCGAGACCTCAATCAGGTTTATGCTTCGAACTGGGGACGGTTTCGGCCGCTGCCTTGAATTGCGCGATGCGATCCGTGCAAACCTCGTGCACGCGTTCTCCGAGCACCTGTATCCGAGCCCGAAGCCAGTCGAGTTCCTCGGCAGAGATTTCAAAATGCTTCGAATGCTGTCCTTTGCGGTAAGCGTCTTTCAGTTTCTGGAACATGGCGCGCTCGGCATGAGTTGCTCGGGGCCATGCATCGAATAGCCGATGGTCGAGTTCCTCGGCCGTCCCTCGAAGAAAGACGATGTTGGGGTTACGCGGCGCGTAGAATGTCAGCGTCAGCAAGACACATTTATAGAGATTTTCAGTTGCCTGGTGGAGGAGGAAAGCGGCGTTGCTGAGATAGCCCTTTCCCTGCGCGAATTCAGCCAGATCAAACCACCTCAGTGCGGCGGGGAATTTGTCCTCGAAATAGTCTTTCGCTGCCAAATACGCCTGCTTGGGCGTCTTGGGCTTGGGCTCCGCGAGCGGGCGGTCATCCGATTGATAGAGTGCAATCCCGTCCTTCACGATCTCCATGAACAGGATGCGCCCGTGGGCGAGTCCATCATTCACCTGCTGGAGCGAATGAACGATGAAATGGACCGGCCGGCGAATGATCTTCTCGACATGATAGGCGTCGAATAGCCGTTGCTCGGTTTCCTCCCAATATCGGGTCCAGTCGGTCAACTCCTTCTGGTTGACGATGACCAGGATATCGTAGTCCGAAGTGAACTGGTTCGAATCAAACGGCGCGTCTACCCAATCGCCGCGCGCGTATGAGCCGAACAGGATGACTTTGAGAATTCGTGCCGATTTGCGCCGGCCAGTCGCGTCCTGGGTCGCTTCGCGAAATCCCTGAAACAGGATCTCGACGGCACACTCGAGTTCACGTTGCTTGCCGGCGGGAAGATGATTCAAGTCTGAGCGCATGGGTCAATCTTAATTCCAGCTCACGAGGAAAACGCGAAGTGCTTCATCGCACCACCTCGACCTCAACGCCAGCCTTCAGTCGCTTCCATGCCTGGTATTCATTTGCGCTCGACCCCGGCATGTGACGATTCCGGCGCTCCTGTAGATGAGCTATCACGAATTTCCCTACGTGCTCGAGGGGCGGCAATCTCGAGCCTGCCGGCCAGGCGGACGAAGCCTACGTCTAGCCGCGCGAATATCACATCGGCGTACCGGTTGGCAGTCCATGCACGTGCGCTCCACTGGTCGATTTCTGGCTGACGGGGTCGATCCCTGCGGCTGAGGCCGCTCAATGTGGGCGTTGGCGAGCCTGGTCTGCGGCGGCTTCAGGCGTTGGAGCCGCAGCGCGCGTCAGCCCACGCTCTCGCAAAGGCCCGCACAACCCGCTGGCAACTGATTTAGGCCGGTCTGGCGCGCCCGCCATTCGTCTGCCGAGATCTCCCAGATACCCGCCGGAAGGACACCGGATACGAAATTACGATCTTCGACACCAACGAGCCGCATGCCCTCACGTTCAGAGACTCGCCGAGACGGCTCGTTTATCATCGCCTTTGACTCTCTCAAGACATCGAAGCCAAGCACGTCGAACCAGTATTCGGCCGCCGCCCTGCACGCCTCGGACATCAGCCCGCGACCTTGCCACTCCAAACCGAGCCAATATCCTCGGTTCTCGCTCGCATTTGTCTTCAGGCTGATCATGCCAATAAGTTTGACTGGATTCAGCTTAGTTGTGATCGCCCAGGTCCATTCCTCGTGCCGCGCCACCGCAGGCAATGTAACATCGCGGAGCAGACGATGCGCTCCATCACTGGGGAAAGGCCAAGGCATGCCAGCCGAAAGATACTTCACCACATCCCACCGCGAAAATTGGACCTGGAGAGCGTCACTGTCGGTGAGGGCGATCGGGCGGAGCGCAAGCCTTTCTGTAACAAGGGCCGGAATTTCGTAACGCATGAGGAACGACTACCGATGTTCGGTGTTTTGGCAATGGTGTTTTCAGTCACCCGGTAAGCCTGCATTGTTCGCTCGCTCCGGGACGCACCATGACGTTCCGGATTGCTCACCGAACCACCTCGATTTCGATCCCGATATCGAGCGTTGCCCAATGCGGGTTGGCTGTCACGGCAACCGCACCATACGCTTGGGCGAGAGCAAGACAGGAGCGCGCGGCGAGCGACAGTTCCGCAGGGGCCGTCGCGGAGCGCAGTATTCCGCCGCGGTCGGCCTGCTCGAGGTTGGTCGCTATGATATCGATATCGAGTTCGCCGAGCAGAGCCTTTGCTTCCTCTGGCATAATCCCACAGTCGATCAGCTTTGCGAGCACCTCATGATAATTGACGGCCGAGACCAGGGCATGCGTCAGCCGTGCTTCCACCAGTTCGGCTCCGGGTTCGTTAAAGAGCAGGCAGAGCAGTGCCGAACCATCAAGAACGTAGAGCCGATCAGGCACGAAGTGCCTCGATTCGTTGTTCGGCGATCAGTTCGTCCGAAACCAGCCGGTCGGCGGGCGCAAAGCTGCGCAATCTTTTCTGAACTCGCCGCAACGCTGTCCGTGCTGACCGAAGGCGAACTTCATCACCTTCGAGTTCAAACAGCACCGTGTCCCCATTCTGAAGACCGAGCGAATGCCGGATGTCGGCCGGTAAAGCGATACGGCCCCCCGATTTAACCTTGCCTCGAACGACACCCATGTGAGGGATCCAAGAGCTGGTAAACCTGGGCATCATGCTGCTGCCGAAGCGCGGTTCGATCGATGCTGGATCCACGTCTGCATTCGCCACATCGGGACCGAAGGTCGTATCAAAGACCTTGTCGAGCGCCCTTTTCATCATGAGCGTCAGTCTCAGGTTCATACGGCGATGATCTGTTGGGTCGGCTTCACGGCGGATGACCCCCATTTCAGCGAGTCTGGCCGAGCGTCGATGTGCATTGGAGGAGGCCTCGCCGGCAGAGAGGCACGACTGGAAGGTGGGCTTGCCTTCCGCCTCTGCGAGATAGAGCTCGAGCAGGAATGCCCAGTAGGGGGCCACTGAATAGGGCTTTCCGATCAGGCGATCCAACTGTTCATCAAACCGGAGCAGAAAGCGACACACGGCCGTGCGCATTTCCGCCGCGCGCGCCGGGCTGACCTCTTCCTTCCTCTCTTCGGTGATTGTCGCCACCGCCTTTTCCTTGCATGGCTGTTGCTGGGCCTGGCTCTAACGGTTCCATGATCTCCGCGCGTACGTCAGGATTTCACGAGATGGCCCGACGGAGCGATCGCCTCACAAGTATCCGACCGCACGAAAGCTCGTGCAGCCGTCGCGCGCGACCACAAGGTGATCGTGCAACACAATGTTGAGGCAGCGGGCCGCCCTGGCGATTTCTTCCGTTAGCCGTCTGTCGGCTTTCGATGGGGCTGGATTTCCCGACGGGTGATTATGGACGAGCAGCATCGCCGTAGCGCCGAGCTCAAGACAGCGTTTTAAAACCTCCCGCGGGTAGACATAGACGCTGGACACGGTTCCTACCCCTAATACTTCGTCAGCGATCAGTTCGTTCGCGGCATTGAGAAACAGGACGCGGAGCTGCTCTATTGGCTCGAAAGCCATTCGCACCCGTAGATAATCGAGCACCTCCCGATCCGTTGACAGCACCGGGCGCCGCGCAACCCTGGCTCTTAGGACTTGGTTGATTGCGCGCCGAAAGCACCGGAAGATTTGTTCGACGTCAGCCGAGTCATTCAGCAACGCGATTCGATCGGAGGGGCGGGCCGAAAGCGTTCCGGCGAAAGTTCCAAACCGCGCTACGAGCCGCTCGGACAATTCGCGTGCTCGATCCGGGTAGGAAAGCCCGATCAGGTCTTCCAAGGCACGTCGACACCCCAGTGTCTCAATCGGTTCCGATGCCGTCTGGTCGCGACGATAAGAAGGACTTGCGCCAGCCAACTCCAGAGCGCGATCGCGTCCATATAGGCTTCCGGTACTACATCCGGCACAGTCATCAACATCACATGAACAAGAACCTCCGCGCCGAGCATCGCGGCTATCCACATTGGCCAAAACCGGGTACTCCGAACAGCGAGCCATAAAAATATGCCAAATATCAGGGCGTCGATAACGAGGACGCCACTTTCGACGTTGTGAAATCGAGGCCCATGTGGCCTGATGAAGAGGGCGCTCAGACAAGCGCCCCCGAGGAGAGTGACCGCCCCGATTTTTTCGGGCCGGCCGCCCCGGATCAGAGCATAGAAGCTGCTGACCAGCAGCAACGCGAAAAATGCCATCTGTCTCGTCATGACGAATGCGGGACTATAACGATCCGCCGTCGTCAAGTTGTGCGAGCCGATTTCCTCAAGCGGCGCGCAAATGACGCTCCTTGACGGTCGATTTGGCGGAGGACACTTTGAACAAATCGCCATAGCTGAGATCCGACAGACCGATATCATCGCTCGCTGCCTTGAGGCTGGCGTGTGTATCGACGATCTTCGCTCGGGTTTTGGCGACCAGCCTCATGGCTGACGCGGAGCTTGCGAAGGCGTCCTGCCCGATCGCAGCGGCGAGCCGGGCGTCCATCCGAGCCAGCGGCAATGCCGCGTTCAGTTCGGCGATTCGGGCTGCCGCTATATCGAGGGCCGCTTCGGCTGCGAACAGGCGTTCGGCAACATTCTTGGCGATGTCTTGGCGTTGAGCGCGCATAGTTTCTCCTTCCCGCCGCACACGCGGCGGGCCTGTCTGAAAGAAATTGAAGGCGCTGCCCCTGCTAGCGTGTCAGGCGATTGAATGCGAAGAGCAGCGAGACCGCAGATCCGGCGCTCACCAGGAGTACCGCAATCAGGATCGCGATCACGATCATCGTGTTGAGGGTGTTCAGGTCATTGGCTCGCCTTCCGTCTAGGCGGAGCGGCAGCAGGTTAAGAAACGAGAACCGTGGCTTTCGGAAGAGATAAGGTCGCTGTTCTTCCGCCAGCTCGGTTTCGACACTTTCCTGCGTTGCCGGTCCCTCCGCATGGTCATCAGCGAGTCCAATGGAACCTGAATCCCGGTGCTCGGAAAGGGGCACTGGATGGGGGGATAGCGAATATACCCCATGGTTCTCGGCGGTGCGTCCCTCCCATTCGGTGAACAGTCGAGCCGCTTCAAAGCGGCTTATACCCCCGAGCCGCTGCCGAACCGCAAACACGTGTTTGTTTACGTTGCCGGGGGACATGCCGAGGCGCCGCGCGATCTCCTTTGTCATATATCCTTTGGAGACTTCACGCATGCAGTCGCGCTGCCGCGTTGTCAGCTTGTCGAATTGAGCCGAGTAATCGTCGTCATTCACCGGGCGACCCTTTTTAATATCGGGCCTACTCCTCTCAAGCTGTTGCACTACCCGATGCAGTCGGCAGGGGGTATCTCAAGAGCCAGAGGCTATGGCCTGCCAAACTTTTGGGAGGAAGAGTAGCATAATCCGATAGTTGTTCAAAGCTTCTCCCGGGGGCGGATTGAGAATGTGCGTTCCTGACGAGCGCCGCTTTCATACGTTCACCGTCAATCGATGATTGATCCCGGCCAATGCCATATTCTCATACAAGAAAGGGACACCAAACGGCATCTAAGCGCGATATCATCTGGCGGGCGAGCGTAATGGAGGCGAAAAGCAGGACGGCAAGAGACTATCGCGCTGCCTTCTCGTCGCCGCGTCTCGACTGCGCCATGCCGGTAGCCAGCCGTAAGGCGACGGAAAGCAAACGTCATCTCATAGGCTTCAACTTCGCCTCTCGTGACCTAGATTGAGGGATAGGAGGAGAGGAAATGTCGAAGCTGAGAGATGACGAATATCATGAACGACGCGAAGCTCAGGAACGTGAGCGGGCGACCCAAGCCGCCGAGGATGATGTGCGGAAAATCCATCACGAACTTGCGGAACAGCATGCCCGGAAAGGGGCGCAGGCGAAGACGAAGCTCGGGCTCTTCAAAGAGCGCTAGTGCGTCAACGCCGCGCTGATTTGCCAGATGGCACGAATTCTTTTATATGATGCCATATGGAGGACGACTGATGCTGACGCATGTCGAGACCGAAGCGCCGCCCTTCGTGCCGGAGCCTATCACCGATGAGGAAGCGGGTGCGATGTTCCGCGCCGTTCTCAATCTGTTTGGCAGATGGGGGCTGAACGATGAGCAGGCCTCGATCCTGCTTGACCTGCCGATCCGCACCTATCGACGGTGGAAGAGGGGGGATCGCGGCCGCATCGACCGCGACGGCAAGGCGCGGCTCTCGAATCTCATCGGCATCCACAAGGCGCTCAGGATCCTCTTTCAGGAACCGCAGCGCGGCTACGCCTGGATCAAGGCACCCAATGAAGCGTTCGCTGGCCGCTCGGCTCTCGGCGTGATGCTCGGCGGTGAATTGACCGACCTGATGCGGGTGCGTCGATATCTGGACGCTGAACGCGGCGCGTGGTGATCGATCCGGCGGCGATTCCAACTTCGCAAATCGCTTGGTCCGGTGCGCGGCGGATCATCCGCAGCGCCTTCCCTCCGATCGACTTGTTCGAGGATATCGCTGAACCCGAAGACTGGCCGTTGCTTATCGCCGCCGAGCAGAAGACCAATCCGCGTCTGATGGAGACGCTGGGCGCGCTTGATCTGGTCCCGCCCGAACGAAGGGTCGGGGGGCCGGGCGCGACCTTTCTGATGGCCCCCTTCACGCATGCCAGCCGCGACCGCCCGAACCGCTTCAGCGACGGCAGCTATGGCGTGCTGTATGTCGCAAACCGGTTCGAAACCGCGGTGATGGAAACAATGCATCATCATGCGCGCTTCATGGCACGCACGCGCGAAGCGCCGGGCTGGACATCGCAGTTCCGTGAGTTGGCGCTCGATGTCGATGCGCAGCTTCACGATCTTCAAAGGTCGGTCGGCACCTTTCGATCCGTGCTGGCGCCCGACGATTATAGCGAAAGTCAGCCGCTCGGCGCCGCTTTGCGTGCGTCGGGATCGGACGGCGTCGTTTACCCCAGCGTGCGCGACCCCGATGGTAGCTGTGTCGGGTTGTTCTATCCCGATCTCGCGGCCAGTGTCGTTCAAGGTCGTCACCTCGATTATCATTGGGACGGCGCGCGGGTCGATCTGTTTCGCGACGCCGGCAGTGGAGAGGTCTTTCGCGTCAGCTGATTGCTGACCCCCTCCGCTCGCTCGCCGCGATTGTACGTGCCTCGGTCGTGCGCCGAACCCCATGCCTGCTTCGTAATCGACGGCGCCAGGCAATGTAGGCGCACAAAGCGAATGTGGAGGGAAGGGGGAAGCAGCCACGACGAAGCTTGTCGTGGAGAATCCCAATGCGACCTTCTGAAATTTTCTCGATTTTCGCCAAAGCCAGGGCCCTTGTCGGGTCGTCGTGGTCGCATGCTCGAAGATGTGGGCATCCCTCGCGTCATCATGGGAAGCCTATATTTGAGGCGCCGAACGCGACGCGCCTTCGCCGCTTCCGTGAAGCTGTTGAGGCTCTCCCGGAGCCTGCCCGCTCGGTTTTCTGGGCGCACAGCGTCGATGATCTGCCCTACCAGGCCATCGCGGAACGCCTCGATCTGGATATGGAGACTGTCCAGCGCGCTTTGGCAGACGCCCTGAGCACCTTGTCGGCCGCGATTGACGATGAGTAAGAATGGCGCGTTTCGGTCCGCGATTATCGCGGGCGCCGCTTCCAAGAGATGCCAAGCGATTGTCGGATCGCCGATCGCACTCTCCGCAGCGTCGGAGACAATGGCTGTCGCCCCATCTGCGAGGGGGCCGTCAGCAATCAGGATATAGGTAGCAATCCTTATAGCCGGCGCGTTGCCAGCCTTCCTAAGCTCACGTCGTGCTCGGCTCGCCAGCGGGGCACATGTTCTTTGTTCCGTATGTCGCGAATGATCACTGCGCCTGACCGACGCGGCGGTCCTTCGCGGGGGCGAACCGAACGACATTGGCTTGCGCCGATTATTATCCGCGACTAACTTGCGAGTCGCTCGCAATAAGGGTGGATCCGGAGTTTAGGAAGGACAGCAAATGACTGCCCACGTTTCGCGACCAGCTTTTGAACCGGCCGCCTCGCGAGCCGTCCTGGTTGACGCAATGCGGGGCTGGCGAACGGCGCGCGATACCAGCCATGCCGCCCAACCGTGCCTTTCGCGAGTGCTCGAGCCGCATGGATGCACAATGCTGTCGCCGGTGCTCGACAGCTTGATCAGCTTCTATGAGGCTGCTCTTGGCCGCGCCATCAGCATTGGTCAGGGAGCTGCTCTCTCCGAGGATGAGCTTCGGCTGCTGGATATGGTCAATGGCTCGCGGCCGCGCGCCTGCATCGACTGCCCTGAGGGTGCCGCAAGCGCACTGGATTGTGCCATTTGTTCGACGCGCATCATGCTCGCGCTGACACTCGGACCTCCAATCTCGATGCGCGCGCCGAGCGCCCGATCTGAAGGCGAGACCCTGTCTCTCAGGCGTGCGGCGAACTAGCGCCGCATACCCATGTTTCGCTGAGCGGCGGCTTACGCGTTGCTCGGCTTTCCTTCGGGGGCCTTGCGGCGCGTTCGCGGCTTGGCCGCTTTCGGTGCGCCGCTCGCGTTTGTCTTGGCGGGCTGTGCTCCGCGAGTGCGCCGCTTTGCCGCCTTGGCCGGCACTGCTTGACCTGACGTCGCAGCGGCAGTCCCGGACGCCGGCTTCGATTTTTGCGACGCTGGGCGCTTCACGGCGTTAGCTGAAGCGGTCGGAGGACTGGCCGGCGCGGCTTCTGTGGCAGTTGCCGTTTCCACTTTTCGACGTCCGAGCCCGAGGCGGCGAGCAACTTCTCGACGCTGCTCCGAATAGCCGGGCGCCACCATCGGATACGTATTGGGCAAGTTGTAGCGCGCCCGGTACTCTTCAGGGGTGAGGCCGTGAGAAGAAAGATGCCGCTTGAGGCTCCGATAAGGCTTGCCGTCGATCATGCTGATAATATGGTCGCGCGAGGCCAGGCTCTTGCGAACGGAGACTGCTGGTATGAACTCCGGCTCAGCGGGTGCTGCGGAGGGTTGATCGCCTTCCAGCGCTTCGCGTGTTGTTCTGATCAAGGTCGCCAGTTCGCTGCTCGGGAGCGTATTATTCGAGACGTAAGCGCTCAACAGCTGCACCGTCAGGTTTGTGAGATCAGGCTTTTCTGTCTCGGTCATCATTAGCTCCAGGGATAGCGGGAATTCAGAAAGGATTTGCCGCGAACACGCGACGGTCAATCAACACATGGGCGCACTTCCTGCCCGGTGGGATCGCTGGAGTCAAAGGAAGAGGCGACAAGATTGCGGTACGACTGCTCCAAAAATGGATGTCGGCGTGGAAGTGAACGTTGTTGTTCCGACTAGCCACGCGCGAGCTGCACAACTGTGTGAAGATTGATCAACTCTCGTTGGCGCTACTTTCCCCCATCGGAAAATGAATAAGGGGAGCGGGAGGGGAAATGAGTGATTGGCCCGAGGGGCCGATCTCCCGGGATGGAACCGTGTCATGTCGAATTTTCACCGAAACTCCTCTATCGATGCTGCCGGCGCAGATCTTGTCCGAAAACTCGGCGGCGTCTGGCACGATGGCGGCGGAATGTGCTGCTGCCCGGCGCATGACGACCGCACTCCCAGCCTCTCGGTTCGCGTTGGCGACCGTAGCCTGCTCTTCAAATGCTTTGCCGGCTGTACCGGCCTTGAAGTGATGCGCGCGATCAGGCGCCTGGACTTCGATGTTCCAGTCGACAACGACGCAGCCGCTCGTCCTCCCACACATTCCGACTTGGCAAAACGCGAGCGCATCCGGACGATCTGGCAAGAGTCGCGTGCCGCAGTTGGAACGCCGGTCGCTACCTATCTGGAGAGCCGCGGCATCCGCCATCTTTCACCAGCGTTGCGGTTCCACCTGCGCACGCCTCTCGGCAAGAGACCCAACGTCTCCTTCCGACCCGCGATGATTGCGGCAATTCAGGATGATGACGGTGTCAGCGCCATCCAGCGGACTTTTTTTGATCGCCGTGGTCCTTGGCTCGCGGAAGATCTGGCGAAGGCAAAACTCTCGCTGGGGCGACCGCTCACAGGTGCCGTGCGTCTCTATCGCGCTACACGGCGCCTTGGCCTTGCTGAAGGCATCGAGACGGCGGAATCGGCGGCGATATTGCTGGACATCCCGGTCTGGGCAACGCTCGGCAATGAACGGCTAGCGCGTGTCGGGATACCTGACTTCGTCGATGATTTGATCCTGCTCCCCGACAACGATCATGGCGGGCGGCTTGCCGTGAAGCAGGCGCTCGCTGCCTATCGACGTCCCGGCCGTTCTATTCGGACGATTTGGCCCTGGCGGGGACTGAACGATTGGAACGAGGTTCTGATGGAGGAATTGGGGCTGTCGCGCCCAGCCCGCGGCATGGCTCTCGCTGCGTGAGGTTGTCCATCAACCAATGGGCTGACATTCGCCCTTGGGCCCGCATGGTCCCGCGGCAGTTTCTCCAAGACCGCGTGGCTCGTCCCCGCGCACCGGGATGGGAGGGAAGGGGGGAGGAGAACCGGTGCGGTGAGCGGTCTGATGGTCAGGCCGCGCCGCATCGGAGAAATGTGATGACCCAACCCACCATCGTCTATGCGCGCGCTGTGGACTGCCACAAGTCGCCGCACAATGTTCGCACCCAGAGCGACGTCGAGGCCGATGCCGAGCTTGAAGCCAATATCGGCGAGACCGGCATCATCCTCGAAAACCTGATCGGCGTCGCGGTCCCCCGCAAGAAGGGCCAGTATGAAATCTACGGCGGCGGCCGCCGGCTCGACGGCACGCATGCGAATATCACCAAGGGCGTGCTCGCCGAGGACTTCATGGTCCCGGTGCTGGTCGCGAAGAACGCCCGCGACGCGATCGAGATGAGCCTCGCGGAAAACTACTTCCAGCTGCCGATGAACCCCGCGGACGAGTGCCGCGCCTTCAAGGCGATCATCGAGCGGGAAAAGAAGACGCCGTGCGATCTCGCCAAGCGCTTCGGCAAGACGGAGCGTTTCGTCCTCGGCCGCCTGCGGCTTGCCGACCTCGCCGAACCTGTCTTCGACGCGCTGCGCGAAGGCGAGATCACCCTTGAGGTGGCCACCGCCTATGCCCACACGTCCGACACCGACCGCCAGGCCAAGGTGTTCGAACAGATGTCGCAAGGCTATTATCGCCACAACCCCAATGAGATCCGCCGGGCCGTCGCCAGCGGCGCTTACAAGGGCGGCGATCCCAAGGCGATCCTGGTGGGCCGTGACGCCTATCTCGCCGCGGGTGGTCGCATCGATGCTGATCTCTACACCGACGAGAAGACCGAGCTCTGGCTCGACGGTGATCTGGTCGACAAGCTGGCGGACGAGACGCTCGCCAACGCAGCGGGCGCAATTCGCGAGCGCGAGGGCTTCGCCGAGGTGCGCACGATTTCGGCGACCACGATCCCGTATTCGGAGACGTTCCAGCTCACCCGTCTTCCCGGTGAGCGCGCGCCGCTCTCGGCGGAGGCCGAGGCGCGCCGGGCCGAGATCGACGCCGAGCTCACCCAGATCGAGCAAATCGCCGAGGAAGCCGACGGCTATACCGAGGAGCAATCCGAACGGGTCGAAGCGCTCGAGGAGGAGATCGGCGCGATCCTCGATACGCCTGTGGTCTTCTCGGACGAGCAGAAGGCGTCGGCCATCGCGTACGTCATGATCGGCAAGGATGGTCAGCCGACCGTCTACGAGCAGCTCTATGTCGCGGTCTCCGAGGATCCCGACGAGGTCGATGAAGGCGAGGATACCGGCGCCGACGTCGACGGTGTCTCCGACCCCGAGGCGGGTGCGAGCACCGAGGAGGATGGTGAAGCGCCTGTGGCCGAGAGCTACAGCCAGCGGCTGCGCGACGAGCTGGCGATGATGAAGACCGAACTGCTCGCGCTTCACGTCGCCAACGACCCGCACTTCGCGCTCGATCTCGGCACCTTCGTCATGGTCGATGAAGCCTGCCGTCTCGGCTATAGCGGCATGCCCAGCGAGCTGCGCGCCAATGCGCCTTCGCCTCGGGTCTCGGGCTTCAAGAGCGAAACCCCTGCTGCCGAAGCCTGGTCGAAGCTCGAGGATGCGCTCGACCGCAGCTGGCTCGACCACAAGGAGATCCACGAGCGTTACGACGCCTTCTGCGGTCTGGACGACGCCGCCCGCGCCGCCTGGCTCGGCTGGGCTGTCGCTCGGACGCTTCATGCGACTCCTGAAGGCACGACCGGCAGCGGCTTCCTCAACCATCTCGGCGCGAAGCTTCGCATCGACGTGGCGGCCTGGTGGCGCCCGACGGCGCGCAACTTCTTCGATCGCATCACCAAGCCTGCGATCCTGAAATTGTTCGAGGACATCGGCGGCATCGAACTCAAGAGCCGCTACGCCGCGTCGCGCAAGTTCGACCTTGCGGCGTCGGCCGAGAAGCTCTTCGCCGGCCAGGCATTCGGCGAGGCCGAGGTCAAGGAGCGCGCACTCGCTTGGCTCCCCGGACCGATGCGGTTCGTCGCCGAAAGCGCCGATGCCGAGCCGGAATTGTTCGAGGATGCGACGGCCGCCGAAGGCACGTCTACCGCCGCGCCGGAAAACGACGACGACGAGGTCACGCTGCCCGAGGCCGCCTGACGCTTCGAAACCTCTGGGGCCGCGGCACCGCTGCGGCCCCTTTTTTCAGCCCGATTCCTGGAGCTCGAACCATGAAACGCGTTGAGCGTGATCCCGACGGTGGCTGGATAGCGCGCCGACGGGACGGGACGATCATTCCCGATGAGGATTTCCGATGGAACAGCAGAACCGCCGCCCGAGGCGCAGTGCGCGAGGCGGACATTCTGTTTGAGCCCTTCGATGCTCACCACGTCCTGACCGTCTTGGGTACCACCGGACCAAAATCCGGATAATCAGCCGCTCCTGGTAGCTTGACGGGCGCAACTCGCCTTCCACCAAGCATGGAGGCTTCCATGCCCATAGAAATCGTCATCGGCCTGCCGCATTTGAACGAGGGGCCGATCCTCGCGCGTGCCCGACTGCTCCAGCAGCCGATGCTGATCTCGGCCAATGCGCTGTCGTCCTGGTCCACCCGGCGCGGCTGGCGCGAGTGGACTGGCTGGCGGCTGAGCCGGCTCGCCAATGCGCGAGGGCTCGCCTCGCTTGATCTCGACAGCGCCGGTTTCGTCGCCATGGCCAGATATCACGGATTTCCGTGGAGCGTTGACGACTATTTCCGCCTCGCAACCGCTTATCCCTTCAGGCGCGTCGCGAGCCTCGATTATTGCACCGAGCACCAAATCGCCGCTGACCGGGAGGAGGTGCTCGATCGGGTCTCGCGGACCATCCGCGCCAATCGCGATTGCCGGCAACGCGCGGCCGATCTCGGCGTGCTCGATCGCTTCATGCCGGTCGTCCAGGGGCGCCTCCCAACCGATTACGAACGCTGCATCGACGCACTCGGGTTGTCTGTTCAACCGGGCGTCGTTCTCGGCGTGGGCTCGATGTGCCGCCGCGAGATCGGCGGCCCGGAAGGATTGATCGCGGTCGTCGAGCATCTTCACGGCATTCTTCCCCCCGACGTGACCCTGCATCTGTTCGGAGTCAAAGGCTCGGCCTTGCCCTATCTCACCGCGTTCGACGGCAGGGTCAGTTCGATCGATAGCCAGGCCTTTGGCATCGCAGCGCGCCGGGATGCCTGGCGCCGGCGTGTCTCCAAGTCCGACGTGCTTGTCGCCGATCATATGGAGCACTGGACGCGCCAGCAGTTGCTTCGACTGACCGAGCCCGCTCGCCATATGGCATGTGAACCGATTCCCCCTGCGCCAAAACCTCCCGATGATCCCTGGGAATCCGCGGTGCGTCAGGCACGAGCGGAAATCCGCGCGCTTATCGAGAGTGGCGATCTCGAACATGACGAGATCACCGAGCCGTGGATCGAGCAATGGGCGGCCGATCTCTACCGCGCGACGCTCCGCGGCTGAGGAGGGAAGGGGGAGGTGCGGTGCGAGGGCCACTGGCCTTCGGTCCACCGCTGGAGACTTCCCATGACATTTCCGCTCTTTGCCGCGCCGCATCTGGCCGATGCCCCTTCCGCGAAAGCCGTTGCCCTTTTCGATGTTGCCCGAACTCTCGCCGATCGGCTTGCCAAAGGGACGGCGGTTTCGCGACAGGCCTTGAAGTCGCTGATGAGCCAGCGCATTGGCGGCTCCGACGCCTGGGGCGACTGGTCGATGCGCGATGCCTATGACGCGCTGGAGACCGCTCAGATCCTCCTCGCACTCGATCCGGCGACCGGCCTCATCGACTATGCCGACCCTGCTGCCGCCAGCGCGGCGCGTGCGCGCCTGAGCGCGCAGCTTCCGACCCAGACTTATCGCAGCGAGCGCCAGGTCGATCTCCAGCAGTTCTCGACCCCGCTGCAACTGGCATGGCTCGCAGCACACGCCGCGCATCTCACCACCGACGACATCGTCCTCGAGCCGTCTGCTGGCACCGGCATGCTCGCGGCCCATGCGCGCCAGATCGGGGCCGACCTCGTTCTCAATGAGCGCGACACGCTGCGCGCCGATCTCCTCGGACTGGCGCTGAACCAACCCGTGAGCCGCCACGATGCGGAGTTCATCCACGATCTGCTGGACCCCGAGATCCGACCGAGCGTCGTGCTCATCAATCCGCCCTTTTCGCGCAGCGAAGGGCGCGGCCGGGATCGCCATGCAGGCGCGCGGCATCTCCGATCGGCCTTGCTTCGCCTGCGCTCACGCGGCCGCTGCGTCGCGATCATGTCGCCCGCATTCGCCCGTGGCGGAAGCGGCGCGAAGGGCTATGACTCGGTCAGCGCCCTGGTCCCGCCGCGTTTCGAGATTTCGATCAGCGGCCAGCCTTATGCGAAGCATGGCACCGCGGTCTCGGTTCGCCTCCTGGTCTTCGACAAGGGCTGGTCGGGCGAACCCGAATGCCTCCTCGCCGACGATATCCACGAGGCATTGGCAATGGTGCGCGCCGTGCCGCCGCGTCTCGATGACGACCCGACACCACCGGCGCCCATCGCTCCCGCGCTCCCGGTCCCGCCGCTGGTTGCTCCGGCGCGTGCCGGCGGCCTGCTCGCACGTATCGATCCCAATCGTCCGGTCGCGCCGCCGGCGAAGACGATCGTCGCCGATACGCCCCAGCTGCTTACCTATGAGGTCCTGGATACACCACCGCCTGCCGGCGAGCAGGTCGGCATCTATATCCCCTGGCGCCTCACACGTATGGCGTTCGCTTCGGCTCACCCCCATCCGGACGAGCTGGTCGAGTCGGTGGCGATGTCGTCCATCTTGCCGCCGCGGCCAACCTACCAGCCGATGCTCCCGCCATGCGCTGTCGCGGCGCTGTCCGATGCCCAGCTCGAAGCCGTCATTTACGCGGGACAAGCCTTCGAACGCGACCTGCCGGGGCGCCATACGCCGAATCCGGCGGGTACCCTGCTGTCGCCGGATCCGGAGGGTCATGTCTATCGCATGGGATTCATGGTCGGCGATGGCACCGGCGTCGGCAAGGGCCAGCAGATCGCGGCCTGCATCATGGACCGCTGGTGCCGCGGTCAGCGCCGTGCCGTCTGGATTTCCAAGAGCAGCGCCCTCATCGCCGATGCGCGCCGCGACTGGACAGCTCTCGGGGGCATGGCGATCGACATCCAGCCGCTCGATGCCTTCCCGTTCGGCACACCGATCACGATGGAAAGCGGCATCCTCTTCCTGACCTTCGCGACGCTGCGCTCGCAGCGTGACGATGCCCAATCCCGGCTGCACCAGATCCTCGAATGGCTCGGCACCGATTTCGAAGGTCTGATCGCCTTCGATGAAGCCCATGAGATGGCGAACGCCGCGGGCACCGACACAAAATTCGGCACCCAGAAGGGCTCCGAGCAGGGCCTTGCCGGTGTCCGCCTCCAGAATCTGCTGCCGCGCGCCTGCATCCTCTACAACAGCGCGACGGGCGCCACCGACCCTGCCAATCTCTGCTACGCAAGCCGCCTCGGCCTGTGGGGGCAGGGCACCGCCTTCGAAACCCGCGAGGCGTTCATGACTGCGCTCGCCGACGGCGGCATCGCTGCGATGGAGATCGTCGCCCGCGACCTCAAGGCTCTGGGCCTCTATCTCGCCCGCGCGCTCACCTTCCGCGGTGTCGAATACGATCCCCTCGAACACAAGCTCACGCCCGAGCAGATCGCGATCTATGACAGCTATGCCGACGCCTGGGCACTGATCCATCAGAACCTCGACGCCGCGCTTGAGGAAACCAACATCGTCGACCGGATGTCGGGCAAGGCGCTCAACGGCCAGGCCAAAGGCGCCGCGCTCTCGCGCTTTGAAAGCGCCAAGCAGCGTTTCTTCTCGCAACTGCTCATCAGCATGAAGCTGCCAAGCCTGCTCTCGGCGATCGAACAGGATCTTGCCGCGGACCGCCAGGCGGTTGTCCAGCTAGTCACGACCTCCGAGGCAATGCTCGATCGCCAGCTTGCAACGCTTGCCGCCGATGAACGGGCACAGCTGGACCTGGAGCTAAGTCCCCGCGAGTATATGGTTCAGTATCTCGAAAAGGCGTTTCCCACGCGCCAGATGCGCGTCTTCAAAGGGGCTGATGGCGAGCCCCGATCCGAGGTTATGTCGGACGCGCAAGGTCGGCCCGTCCATTCGCAAATGGCGATGCACGCGCGCGACACGCTGATCGAACAACTCTGCTCGATGCCGCCCATCCCGAGCGCGCTCGATGCGATCATCCGGCATTTCGGGACTGACCGTGTCGCCGAGGTGACCGGCCGTTCGCGCCGCCTTGTTCTCGACGCGAACGGCCGTCAGCGTCTCGAACGCCGCACGGCGAGCAGCAACGTCGCCGAGGTCGAAGCGTTCATGGCCGGCGAAAAGCCCATCCTGCCATTCTCCGATGCCGGCGGCACGGGCAGAAGTTATCACACCGACCGCAATTGCCGGAGCGCCCATCGCCGCCGCGTCCATTATGGTATGGAGTTCGGATGGCGCGCGCCCAACGCCGTGCAAGGTCTTGGGCGGACGCATCGCACGAACCAGGTCAGCGCCCCGATCTTCCGCCCGGTGACGACCGATTGCCGCGGCGAACGGCGGTTCATCAGCACCATCGCCCGCCGCCTCGACAGCCTTGGCGCGCTTACGCGCGGCCAGCGCCAGACCGGCGGACAGAATCTGTTCGACCCGGCCGACAATCTCGAGAGCGACTATGCCAAGGATGCCCTTCACCAATGGTATCACCTGCTCTTTATGGGCAAATTGACGAGCACGACGCTTGACGATTTCGTCCGCATGACAGGCTTGAAGATCACCGACGGAGAGGGTGGCGACTTGCTCGACAACCTTCCACCGATCCAGCGCTGGCTGAACCGCCTGCTCGCCCTGCGGATCGCCACGCAGAATGCGATCTTCGAGGAATATATGGCGCTGATCCAGGCGCGCATCGATGCGGCCCGCGACGCCGGAACCCTGGATGTCGGTGTAGAGACGATCAAGGCGGAGCGTATGGTGCTGCTCGAAGAACAGATCCTGCGCCGCGATCCCGTCACCGGTGCCGAGACGAAGCTCTCCAGGATAGAACTTCACCATCGCCGCCGCGCCACGCCACTCGCCCGGCTCATGGACGATCTGTCGGGCCAGAAGGACATCGCGTTCCTGAAGAATGGCCGGTCGGGACGCGTTGCCCTGCGCGTACCGTCCTGGTCCATCCTCGATAATGATGGCAGGTCCATACCGGTCTATGAGTTGATTCGCCCCGGCGGCTCCGAGCGCATGCGCAAAACTGCACTGGCCGAAAGCCATTGGCACGAGATCGATGAACCGAGCTTTCGCGCCGGCTGGGATGCGGAATGCGCGGATATCGCCTCCCGCATTGATATCGAGACGATCAATATCGCGACCGGTCTGCTCCTGCCGGTGTGGAACAGGCTTCCCGACGACGACATGAGGGTCTGGCGTATCTCCGATGAACAGGGAAATTCGCTGCTCGGTCGCATCATCTCACCTGCGGGCTTTGAGAAACTCGCCCAATCCTTCGGCATCCAGGTCGCGATTGCGCTATCGCCTGCCGAACTCGTGGCGGGCGCTCGCGGCCGTGACGGTGTCGGACTGCCCTCGTTGCCGGGCGCGCGGCTGCAGCGCGTCTGGGTGAACGGCGACCCCCGGCTCGAGATCAAGGATTTCCCGGCCGACAAGCGCGAATGGCTGAAGTCGCTCGGCTGCTTCACCGAGATCATTCAGTACAAGACCAGGCTATTCATCCCCACCAATCGCGCGGAGGAAATCCTCTTCGCGATCGAAGGGGCGCAAGAGCCCGTTCAGCAGGCGGTAGCCTGACCATACCACGGCTAGTCCCGCGTTCCCCGGCCAAAAGTTCAAGCCGGGGACGCGGGACCCTGCTGGTGCCTGCACTCTCTTTTGAGCGGCCGAAGCAGCAGCATTCTCACCCTGTTTGCGGGATGAGCCGCCACACAATGAACGGCCCTCGCCGTTCTATTCCATGGGAGAACTGATCATGGCGGGCCTTACCGGCGCCAGTGTTACGCTCCGCATCGAGATCATCGACGAGCAGGCCATGTGGCGACATGCCTATGCCGGCTTCGAGCAGATCAACGGCACGGCCGACCAGGCTGATTTCGAGGACATGTGCGGCACCGAGCAGGCGCCCGACATTTGCGGGTGTCTGCGGATGATCTTCGACTCTGGGGAGAGTCCCCCCGGCCTCCAGATCGACGACAGCTCCCCCGAGATCGTCGCTCCAGCGTGGGACGAGCGCTATCCGCACTTCACCGACGACCGCGGCGAATTGGGAACCGACGGCTTCGGTGGCGAGCAAGATTAAGGCGCTCCCAGACGGTCGTGAATCAAATGACCGTGGCCCGACGCCCCACCCAGCACGTCGCGATGAACGGAGGGGAGGTGGGGAAAGGGCGTGTGATGATCGGCAGATGGTCTGTCGACCTTCCTCACAGGAGACGTCCCATGCCCGACCGCATCAAGCAACTGCGCGTAGATCGTTTCAACGCCGACCTTGCCGAGCTGGACTCGGCCGCTCATGTGGATCTTCCTTCGGTCGAGGGTCGCGGCGACCTGCTGGAGCTTCAGGATGACGAGGGCAATTTCCTCGATTTCATCCCGGATTCGGCTTCCCCCGAGATGGTGGCGATCGCCTACCGACTGTATGGGCGGGGTCTTAACCATGGCGTGCGCGCTGGCGAAGCCGCCGCCTGGGCGAAACTGCGCCACTTGATCGGCGCCGCGCCTGTCGACCCTCAACTCTGATTCCGGTCAGGCGCCCGACATGGCGTGACGGTGTTGCCGTCGCGTCGCGCGGTAGCCCGTAATCTCGGTCAATCGAAGAGTCCGACGACCATTTCGCATTCGCAATTCCGCCATCGTGCCCCTCGCGGAGCACGATCCCGAACGGCCATGGAGAACCAGAATGGCTGAATTCTACCTCAAGGCGAGCTTCGCTTTCCAGTGTAGCAACGCCGAACTGGCGCTGCTCAATGAAGCGTTTCAAGCGGCAACGGATATCTCGATCGGCTTCGACCCTGGCCAACCCAGCGCCGCGTTTCTGGCGGTGTTTCCGCCATTCGAACACGCCGATCCCTGGAGCGGCCTCCGGTCGATTTTTCCCGATCCGCAATTCCCAACCTTCGGTGCCGATATCAGCGCCGACACCACCAGCGAGGCGCCCGACGTTTGGGCGGTGCACATCTTCGGCATGGACGACTTCCAGCCGGAACCAATTTCGAACCTCATTCACCATTGCTGCCAGGCGACCCTTGGCGCGGGGCCGATTGGATTCGCGTGGGCGGAAACCTGCTCGAAGCCCCGTGTAAATGAATTCGGTGGAGGATGGTGTGCCATTTTCCGCGACCGCATCGAGTTCGAAACAAGCCGCGAGGCGCTGGCAACGGCGCTTGCGGAAGGAATTCTCTGATGGACAGCCTGATCCGCCTTTATGGCGTGTGGGGCGAGCATCCCCACCATCCTATCGACGACTGGAAGTATGAGGTCGCGAACGACGATACTCGGCTCGGCTACTGGCAATGGGTTGCTATCCGCGAAGATGGCCCGGATCGCGACCCGCAACCTCCCCGGATGAACTAGCCGCCGCTTGGGAAGGCGCCAAGCGCGAGCCCCCCACCAAGCAAAGCCTCCTCGGGACATTACCGATGATTGTCCAAACCTTCAGCGAAGGCCAACGGCTCGCGCTCGCCGCCCATGCGCGATCCGGGGAAACCTGGTGCCTGCTGGAAACGGCAACCAGGGCGCAGGTCCGCTTGATCCGCGAAGCCGATGCGCTCGCAGGCGGCCAATGTCTGATCGACGCAATTCTCTGGTCAACGGCGACCTCCGACCAGGAAGGCCTCGATCCAGCGCTGCTCGCCTAAGATGTCCTACGCGCTGCCGCCCGCCGGGGATGTGTGAGCGCTAGCGATCCACACGAACGATGACGCCCTCCGAATAGCGCGGAGCGTTGTGATCAAAGTCGGGCATGGGGGCGAAGGGCTCCGCCGTGATCACCGGGTCCTTGAGCGCGCCGAGCTTGAACGTGGTGAGTTCCCTTTTCTGATCTCGAGAATAGTCGGTGACGACCGCGTCAACGAAGCGCTCGCCCTGTTGCGTGTACAGAATATGCGGCTCGAAGATGATCTCTGCGCGATTGCGCGTGGCCCGTACGCATAGCAAATGCGCGATGCCATGCGTCACGACTGTCTCCGCGGCATCGATCTCCCGCTCGGCTTGCGGGTGACGGAGTGACAAAGTCTTGCGATTCGAACTCATGGCCCGTGGCTATTCGTCACGCGCGACCGTTGCAATCGTGGAGCATCCCGCCGCCTCCTGGAATCGCTCCAGCAGTCGCTTCCGGTAACGAACCCGGCACCCGCCCCAGCAGCAAGGTGCGAGCCTGGTCTCGCGTGAATTCTCCACACCGCCGCTCGCTGGCATCGCCCCGCGCTCATTATCCGTGTTCGGGACCGGGGAGGGGAGAGGGAGGAAAGGGGCGTAGTCATCAGCGGAGGACAGGATGAAGATTCCCATTCGCATCAAGGCAACCAGCGCCCTCGGCAGTGTCGCCTATATTCACCGCGGTGGCGCCGGTTCCTTCAACTGCACCCTCGCCAACGGCACGCCCGCCGCATTCTCCTACGCCGGAATTCATGCGGACGAGATGGGCTGCCGCTTCGCCCTCGATGATTGTGCCACCGGTCAGGATGCCCTCGCGGTCGTGAACAGATACGGCCTCGATGACTATTCCTATGAGTTGCTGCCGCCCACGCGCTTCGAACCGACCGAGCCGATACGTGCGCTCTGCGCGCTCGAAGCCGAGGTCCAGCGGCTGCAGGCGCTCAATCCATCGATCGCCGAGCAGATCGACAAGGCTGTCGTTGCCCACGCCCGTGCGTTGCTCGCCGGCTATACCACTCAGCCGGTCTCAGCGGCGAACGCCGCCAAGGCACTCTATCTGCATCTTTATCACGGTCGCGCTGATCCGGCGGAAAACCTCGAAGACTGGGGCTCCGACGGCCCGGTCATCGGCCCGCTCGCATTCGTTCACACGACCTATATGTGCGACGTCAAATTCGCGGCGACACCGGAGGTGATGGACCGCTTCTTTCCCGCGGTGATGGCCGAGTGGCGCGAGCGTGGTTTCTCCAACGTCCACGGCCCGCTGTGCGATTGGCAGTTCACCATCGTGGGTGACCTCATCGAATATGAAGGTGTCTTCTACGGGGACTGGAGCCTGTTTGTCAGTGACCCTGACGAAGTAGCGAAGCAGGCGAATAGCGTTTCCGAGGCACAACCTGCGGTGACGCCATAGCGCCGCCGCGGTCGACCGCCCGATACCTCCGATTTCCGATCACCTTTGATGGGCGCCCCCCATGAGCCAGGACATGAACACCGTCCTGCAGGGGCTGAGGCGCATCGTCGCCCATGCCCGGCAGGCCCAGATCGAGCCCCGGTTCGCCAAGGATCAGGCCTGGGAAATTGAACAACTCGCGATCGAATTGCTCCAACAGGCAGGTTGGTCGCCGACATCTGGGGAGAAGCCGTCATGATCTTCTACATCTCCGAGATCGTCATCGACGAGGACGTCCACTGGTCCCAGTTGACCTATGGCGATCAGGCGCCGGACGAGGCGCTGCAGCAGGCGGCGGAAGATGCCCGGGAAGACGTCGGCGCCGATCTTCTGCCGCATCTGACTGTCTACGGGCCGTTCGAATTCGATCCCCACCGTCCCGCTGCCCGCTGGCGCTGATCGCCTGCCAGCAGTGCACTCAACGCCGCTTCAATGCGGCACTGCCTGCCATCGCGGCTTGCTGCGCGAGCCGAACCTCTCAGGAGGAAACCGATATGACCGACGCGAACACGGCGGGCGCGTCCGCGCGCCTTTACAGCCAAATTCCGTTCGATGAGCACGGGAACTTCCATTACCACGGCGATCTCTACAAGCCGGGCGAACCACTGGCTGAAACCGCTCTACGAATGGGAGCCCATCTCACCCGGCAATTCCCCGGGACCTGCTTTTCAATCCGCAGGGAGAAAGGGGCCAACCGCCGCAAGATAACCGCGGAAATCCTCGACACTGAGGTGGATCTGTCCACGCGCGACATCCGGGACGCGTTCATCACCGCCGTGCAGGATCAGATGGCGCGGTTCGGCTTCACGAACGCAAACGTCTACCAGGATTATCATAGCTGCTCCTTTTTCCGCGAGGCTCGTATCGGACGGCCTTATTGGTCGACGCTCGCCGAGCGGCGTGGGGATCTAAGTCCCATCGAGCAGACGGTTTCCCTCGCGGCGTTCAAGAAGCTGGTGAGGCCGGGCGACCGTATGAAGCTCATCAGCGCACCGGGTTGGAATAGGACCGCGGGGATCGTGCGGCGGGTGAAAGCAGTCCGGACCAAGGATCTGATCTTCGAAGGGCCAAGCTACCTGGACTTTCCCCGAGCGGCGCAATTCGCCTGCGACGGCACGCTCGTGCGCATCGCGATCGGCACGGAGCATCAACCAGCTGCCCACCTGCTCTATCAATGGTTCCGCGGGGAGGCGGGAGACGATGGCGTTCATCGTTAAAGGGACCGCTTACTGCACGAAGCCCGGGTGCGGAAAATCCTGGCCCATGGATCCGGTGCTCACAGTTCCATGCCCGGATTGCAAGGCGCCGGTCGGTGTTCGCTGCCGCAGACCAAGCGGCCACTCCGGGCCGTTCATCGAGCTTCATGCCGCGCGCGACATCCTGGCCGATCGCGAAGGCAAATATGGACCCTGCCCGCTGGGCCTTTGCGGTCTCGACAAGGTCCCGGTCCAGGCCGCGCTGCCGCTGTTCGACTGAGCCGGGCCAGCACCAACCACGAGGACAATCCCATGGCCAAGGTCGTCAAGATCACCCTCTATCCGATCGAGGAGCTTTCGCAGAAGGCGAGGGACAAGGCCCGTGCCTGGTATCGCGAAACCGGCTTCGATTATGACTGGTTCGATTCCGTCTTCGAAGACTTCCAGCAAGTCTGCGACACTCTCGGCGTCGACCTGAAGCAAAGCTCGGTTCGGCTTGCAGGCGGCCGCACGCGCCAGGAGCCTTGCATCCATTTTACCGGCTTTTGGTGTCAGGGCGACGGTGCCTGTTTCCAGGGAGACTATGCCTATGCGCCGGGAGCCCATCGCCGCATCCGGGCTTACGCTCCGCGCGATGCGGAATTGCACAGCATGGCCGACCGGCTCAGGGACATCCAGCGGCGCTACTTCTACGCCCTTCGCGCCGATATCGACCATGGCGGTCATTACTATCACGAATATTCGATGCGGATCTGCGTCGAGCGGGATGATCCGGATTATCCAGACATCCCTCAGAATGTCGAGACCGCCATCGCCGACGTCCTGCGCGACCTCGCCCGCTGGCTCTATCGTGCGCTGCGATCCGAATATGAAGGACTGACTTCGGACGAGGCGATCGACCAGGCGATCGCTGCTGACGGCTGTCACTTCACGGTGGACGGTCGACGCCTCGCCGCCGCCTGACGACGGGTTCTGATTTTCGCACCACCTTTGAGCGAGCGCCACGGTTTGCCAGGCGCTCACGACGCTTTCCGCTGACGCGGCCCCAGCCAGCGAGCTGACCGGCCGTTCTTCCCGCTCGCCTGCGCGCCCGCACGGGCACGCGGCGCTCCCGTCCGACCCACGAAAACGCGGTCCGGGCGCTCTGCGACAACCAATCCATCCAAGGAAGGAGCCATTCCATGCTCCAGTCCCGCGACATCGTGCGCGTCTTCCGGCACGGCCATATGGCCTGCGGCATCGGTGCCGGCGCACGCGGCTTCAACCGCGCCAATCCGCGCATCGGCAATGTCGTCGCACGCTTCGAATGCGCCGGCGGCATCGACGTCGATCCGGGCGCCATCCGCAATTTCGAGCGCATGACCGGGGTCAAGGGAACGGTCATGGACCTGTTCGACCGCGACCAATACGCCGCCTTCCACGGGCACGAACCGCCGCCGGGCTGGAGAGAGGCGGTGCCGGCCGACATCCGCACCGTCTTCGGCCGGCTCGACGTCTGCTTTGCATCCTACCCTTGCAAAGGATTTTCGGGCCTTCTCTCCAACGCCGTCTCCAAGACCGCCAGATATCAGGCGCTCAACGCGCTGACGCTTCGCGGCATGTGGCTGACGCTCGAAGCCTATCGCGACGATCCGATCCCCATTCTGCTGTTCGAGAACGTGCCTCGCATCATGACCCGTGGGCGCTGGCTGCTCGATCAGATCACCGCCCTGCTGCGCGGCTATGGCTATCATGTCAGCGAGGACACCCATGATTGCGGCGAGATCGGCTGGCTCGCCCAATCGCGCCGGCGCTATCTGTTGATCGCGCGCCATCCCGACAAGGTGCCTCCGTTCATCTACCGCCCGACCAAACACCCGCTACGCGGCGTCGGCGAAGTCATCGGCAAGCTGCCGCTGCCGGGCGATCCGGCCGGTGGACCGATGCACCGCGTACCCGCGCTGCAATGGCGCACCTGGGTTCGGCTTGCCTTCGTCAAGGCTGGGCACGACTGGCGAAGCCTCAACGAGCTTGCCGTCGAGAACGGTGTCCTGCGCGACTATGGCATCGTTCCCGAAACCGATCTCAGGCCCAATGCCTATGGCGTCGCCCGCTGGTCGGACACCGCCGGGCTTATCACCTCCGCGCGGGCGCCGGGGCAGGGCCGGTTCTCGGTCGCCGATCCCCGTCCTGTCTCGACCCGTGAAGGCAGCGGTTATCTCGGCGTGAACCTCTGGCAGGCCGCCACTGGTGTCATCTCGACCCGCGGCCTGCCGACCAACGGCGCCTATAGTATCGCCGATCCCCGCCCGCGTTACGGCGAGGCCACCCACCGGCATGTGCTCGGCGTTCATACCTGGAGAGAGGCGACCGGCGTGCTCTCCTGCAGTCCAAAGCCTACGAGCGGCGCCTATTGCATCGCTGATCCCCGGCCGGGCTACAAACCGGGCGCGCACCGCAATCTTCTCTCGGTCGCCGCTTATGCGAGCAAGGCCAAGACGATCAGCGGGGCATCCCATGTCGCTGGCGGCGCCGCCAGCGTCGCCGATCCCCGGCAACTCTCGGGAAATCTCACCTATCAGCAATATGGCGTGCGGCCGTGGCTCGGTTCCGCTGGAACCGTCACCTCGCAATCCCTTCCCGGCGGCGGCCCCCACTCGGTCGCCGATCCGCGCATTCACGGGCGTCCGCGTTTCAACAATGTCTACCGCATTGTCCCGTTCACGCGCGATGCGCCCGCGGTTGCGGGGCCGGGCGGACCCGCCGGCGGATTGTGCGTCGCTGATCCACGCGCCCCCAAGGGGCGGCACGTCAACGGCAAATATCGCGTCACCGGCTATGGCATGTCCGCAAATTCGGTGATCGGCGCGAACTCGACCGGCATGGGCGCGTTCGTCGTCGCCGATCCGCGCTGCACCTGGGGTCCCAACAGCCACCGCAACAAGCTCAAGGTGGTCACGATGACGGGACGGGCTCCAACCGTCACGGGGACCGACAGGGTCGGCAGCGGCGCGATCTCCATTGCCGATCCGCGCCCCGCATGCCTCTCGCGACCGGGACGCGACAGCTATCTCACCCAAGGCCATTATGGTGTCGTGGCGCGGAACGGCGCGGCGGGCGCGATCCCGGCTTTCGCCAAGAACAATAACGGCCGCTGGTCGCTGGCCGATCCTCGCCTGGAACCGCCTCCCCAGGCAACTGAGCCAGCTAACGACTGGTCGCTGCCGGCGCCGGCCGAGCGCCTGATCGCCAGGATCGTTGCCCTCGATGGCACCTGGCATCGCCCCTTCACGACACTCGAACTGGCCGCACTCCAATCCCTGTTCGATCCCGAGGAGGTCTTCGTATTCGATCCCGCGCTCGATGCTTACATCCGACGCTGGGAGCGTGGCTGGGCGAACCGCGGCTTCGATCTCGAGTCCAGATCCGATTCCACCAAGCGTGAATGGATCGGCAATGCCGTGCCCAGCGCATCCGCACAGGGCATGGCGGAAGAGATTGGCGAGGCGTTGCTGCTCGCGAGCCTCGGTGAGACCTTCACGCTCTCCTCCAAGGAGATATGGGTCAAGCCGTTCGCGCTGGCTCTTGCCGTCAACAACGATCAGCCCGCCTTCCGGCTGGACGGGGAGCAGGCGGCATGACAGCGCGCTCGAACCGCGCCGACGTGCGCAACCCCGTCCTGTCTCTGCCGGCACTCCGCGCGCTGCGCGGACTCGATCCTCGTATCCGGGCGCTCCTGGCGACGCTGCTCAAGGATCTCCAGCACGATGCACGGACCCGCGCTCAGAAGAGCTGGGACACCCGCAAACCAGCGCTTGCCTCTTATTGGGCAGCGGTCGGTGTCTATGCTGGCCATCTCGCCAAGGCCGTGCGTCCGGATACGAAGGCCCGCGGTCGACACCTGACCTTCACGGTGCGTCAGTCGGGCTATCCCGATCTTCCCGTAGCAGGCTGGGCCGATGCCTCTCGTCTATCCCAACGGCAACGCGTGCGCGCTTATCCAGGAGTGAACTGCTTCCCGGCGTGCCGGGTGCTCATAGACGGCATCCCGGTTGCTCGCATCGACGACGACGGCCGAGTCTGGCCGCTTGGCGCCCCATCCGCCGATATGCAGCCAATCTACGACAGCCAAAATGTCGAGACCTGAATAACTCCCTCCTTCTCCTGATGCAGGAGGGGAGTGGGCGGGAGATGGGCATCGGCGCCGCAAGTCTACCGGAGCGGCACCCTTTTTCCAACCATCCGCGACCGTTGCCGCGCATCGCCCACCAGCTTTTCGCGCCCGCGACGGCCCGGTCGATCCCGGAAACGTGCCATGCCGTCTCACAAGAGCCATGTCGCGGCGATCTGCAAGCTGTTCCGTGCGTGCCAGTTTCGCCATGACCTCCACAGCCTGTTCGCGGACTGTATGGAGACGATCGCGATCTCCCTGACCAACGCCGTTGATCTCCAGCACCGCGCTTCGCGTGAGAAGCGATATCTGGAAATCGTCGGCCGCTATGAACGGGACGTCGTCGAGACCTTCGCGAAAATCCTCGGGGAGGTCGTGTCCGCGCTTGAAGCAGAACCCGGTGATGTCCTCGGAGCCGTCTATGGCGATCTGGACCTGCACAATGCCGCGCGAGGCCAGTTCTTTACGCCCTATACCATTTGCCAATTCATGGCCGTGACCACGCTCGGCAGCCGCGAGAAAGCTCTCGAACTGATAGAGCGAAACGGCTTCGTAAGGGCGATGGAGCCCGCGTGCGGCTCTGGCGCCATGATTATCGCGCTTGCCGAGGCCATGCGCCGGGAGGGCATCAACTACCAGAAGCACCTGCACGTGACGGCCGTCGATATCGACACCCGCGCTGTTCACATGGCTTATATCCAGTTCGCCCTGATGCACATTCCCGCCGTCGTCATTGTCGGCAACTCGCTGTCGATGGAAATGCGCGACTACTGGTATACGCCTGCTCATATCCTCGGCGGCTGGAACGCGAAGCTGACGCGTCGCAACGCGGAGACGGCCGCGCAGATGCTGCTGAACCCGCCCATCGATCGCCCGGCAGATCAGGCTCCCAAAAGAGACCCGGCGGATGAGACGCGATCACCAACGCAATTGAGTCTCTTCTAACCGATTGGTCACACCGTCCTTCTGGGCTCGCACCGGGCCGAGAGCTCTGGTTTGCCTCTCGAACGCATTACCGAGACGATGCCTATTGGCGCCAGGGCCGGCCTTGTCGACGGCTTGCCGGCGCATAGCATCTCGCGTGTTGGGCAACCGCCGGACACGCAAACCGATGGGAGGGGAGGGGGCGGAAGGGTGTGAGGCACGCGGCCCGAGAGGGCACCCGCACAGCCCGCCTCCGGAGAACCCTCATGAACATGCTCGCCACCGCGCAACGCCCGGCCTCGGCCGGCTACAAGGTCGACATCAGCCGCGGCCACAATATCAGCCGTGCTTCCTCGGAATGGTTCAAGCGCCCGGCCGACGAGCGCTACCTGTCCCTCGACACGCTTTATGACCGTGTTCGTGCCCGCGCTGACACAGCCTCCACGCACATCGTCGAGAGCAAGGCGATCCGTGTCGAGGCCCGTAGCAACGCGCCCGACCATCTCGCGCTCGTCGTGCCCGGTAGCGCCGAACCTGTGGTCCCGACCAACTGGTCTTTCGGCCAGCTCTGCAGCCTGGTTGGCGCGCCCGCATCCTATCTCCGCGACCTGCCGAGCCCTATCGCCGGCATCAACCTCCAGCACGGTCTGGTTGACCATCGCGCTGAACATGTGAAGATGCTCCAGACCCATGATGGTCGCACCGAACTGCGCGCGGTCACCGGCCCGGATTATGGCCGCATCTGGGATCATCAATTGGTCGAGGCGATCATGCGCTTTGCCGGCAACGGCACCGGCGACACCCGCTGGAAAGTGCCCGGCCTGCTCGACTGGAGCACCATGGTCTACAATCCGTCGGTCGATATCAACCAGGACACGACGACCCTCTATGCGTCCGACCGCGACGTGTTCATCTTCCTCGTCGACGATCTCAATCCGATCGAGGCCGGCAAGCTGCCCAACGGCGATCCCGACCTCTATTTCCGCGGCTTCTACGCGTGGAACAGCGAGGTTGGCTCGACCACGCTCGGCATCGCCACATTCTACCTGCGCGCGGTCTGCATGAACCGGAATATCTGGGGGGCGGAGAATTTCCAGGAGATCCGGATTCGCCATTCGAAGTTCGCGGCCAACCGCTTCGCCGGCGAAGCCGCCCCCGCGCTCACCCACTTCGCCGACTCCTCGCCGCGCACCTTCATCGACGGCATCAAGACGGCGCGCGAGCGCGTCGTTGCCCGCACGGACGAGGATCGCGAGGGGTTCCTGCGCCAGCGCGGCTTTTCCAAACCCGAGAGCGCCCGCATCATCGCGACCGTGCTCGCGGAAGAGGGGCATCCGCCCGAGTCGATCTTCGATTTCGTGCAGGGCATCACCGCCGTTGCGCGCACCCGGACGCACCAGGATTCCCGGCTCGAGCTGGAGGGCAAGGCCCGCAAGCTCCTCGAAAAGATGAATTGAGGAGCGCGCCATGCCCAGCTTCACCATCGAGACGACCTATCGTCTGCCGGTGTTCCGTCAGCGCACCTATGAGGCGCCCACGCTCAACGAGGCCTGCCGCCGCGCGCTCGACGATCACGACTGGACGGGGCAGCAGGAGGACCATGAATGCGCGGGAGCATCCTACATCACCGGCGCATGGCCGGGCGTCGATACCGCCTATCGCGGCCCGGCCCTGGCCGTGCCGGCCAGCTATGCAGCTCCCATCGACGAGCCGCGCCACTCTCTGCGGACCGCTTGCTACACGGTCGGCGTCGCCTTTCTGAGCGAGGACGCGCCATTCGCCTTCGAGGACTATGCGGTCGTGGCGAACGGCTTCGCGTCGGCCGAGGCGAAGGCGCTCGGCCTCGCCGAGCAGAGCGTCTACTTCAACGAGCGTATCCCAGGACTGACCTGCGCGGTTCGAGCATCCGAGGAGATGATCGGTGATCCCGACGACATCCTGCTGCTCGACGCACATGCGGCGCTTTCGAGTTGCGTCGGCGACCTCGAGGCATGGGCGACGTGCGGACCCGAGGGCTTCTCCTCTGACGAGGCAAAGCGCCGCGACGGATATGATGCCATCCTCGCGCGGATCGCCAGGCGCCTCGGCTCGCTGAAGGGGCCGATCTTCCGGACACCCCACAAGCGCTTCGATCCAGCCTTCACGTCGCCCGAATATGGTCTCCCCGGCGCCCCGGCCACCGAGAACGCCACCTATTGCGTCCTTGTCACAATCTTCTCCGACGACGACGCCGTCATGCGCGAACTCTATGAAATCGAGGCTCCGAGCGCTGTTCAGGCCGAGAACCGCGCGATCGACCGCTCCGATTACAGCCCCCACTGGCGGTCCACTTTCGACGGCATGAGCCGATCCGCCTTCGCCAGTCCAGGGCTGCCACGCAGCAAATCCTGATCTCATTGGCGAGATGCCGGTGGGCGTCCCCGCGCGGCCTCGCGTCCTATCCCGAAATCAGGCCGGCCATGCTCGACGCCAGAGTCGTGACCTCCATCGAGGAATCTTCATGATGTCCGAACCTAACAGCCGTGAGCACGCACAGCTGCTCGCGCGCGCCCGCGCAGCGCTCGAAATCCCCGTCCATTTCGAGGGACGAGCGATCGCGCAGATCATCGAGGATCTCAGGAGCGCCGAGGATCGTCTGGAACGGCACATCGTTCCATGGTCGATCGACGTTCATGTCGCTGAGATCGACCATCGCCACGGAACCAACATCTATGTCGCGCTGACGCGCGAAGCGCTCATGCTCCAGGTTGCCGCATTCTGCCGGGAATGTTGGTCGGAGATCGAGGACGACCGCGATCCGGGGCTGCTTCCCGACGAAGAGGTTGCCGCGATCTACTTCGATCTTCATGCCGAAGAGTTTCTGTCGACCGACCGCATCAGCTGCGATCCAGGCACAGTCGCACCGGATAGGTCGACCTACATAGCCGAGGATCTGTCCTCAAGGTCTTGATTCCCGACGCAGGTTAGCTAATATCTTGGCTAAGGAGTTTGCGATGACAACCGTCACTGTTCATGAGGCAAAAACCAACCTGTCGAAGCTGATCGCGCAGGCGTTGGCCGGCGGGGAAGTCGTGATCGCCCGCGGATCGGTACCTGCCGTTCGTCTCGTTCCGGTCGCCGTACCGGGCAAGCGTCGCTTTGGTGCCTTAAAAGGGAAGATCGCAATCGATGAGCGCTTCGCCGAGCCGCTTCCAACAGCCGAGTTGGAGAACTGGGAAGGCGCATGAAGCTCCTGCTCGATACGCACGCCCTGATCTGGTGGCTAGCGGGGGATAAATCGCTGACTGCCGAGGTTCGGGAAATCCTCTCTGATGAGACGAACGAAATATATGTAAGCGCGGCCTCGGCGATGGAGATCAGCACGAAGCACCGGCTTGGCAAACTCCCCGAGGCAAGTTTGCTCGCCACCAATCTCGGTGAATACGTCGCAGAACAAGGCTTTTGCGAACTTCCTCTGTCGATCGCTCACGCGGCTATGGCGGGCAATCTCCAGATTGCGCACAGGGATCCTTTCGACCGGTTCCTCATTGCTCAATCGCTTGTTGAGAGCATCCCGCTCGCCTCGAACGAGGCCATCTTTGACGGTTTCGGAGTCAATCGGGTCTGGTGACGAACGAGGACGACCTGGAGACAGTCCGCGTGTCCGCGAAGCGCAAGCCTGTGACGACCGCCCTCTGTAACCATCGGGGCTGTGATCGCAAATTTTCAGGCGGACTGCACCTTCAACGCTGATCGAAGGGAAGAGGGAAGGGGAGTGACGATCATCAGGAGATCGTCATGCTCACCACGCGTTCCCAGCGCTGGCGCGACCGACGCAGCCGGTTCGTGCCCGCCGCCAGCGAGATCGACCCCAAGACTTTGGCGGTCGATGTCATCGATACGGTGCGCGAGGCGGCCCCCTTCATCGTCGCCCATCATTACGCCGCCTCGATGCCGGTCACCCGGCTGTCGGTTGGTCTCTTCCGAAATGGAGCCGGGGGACGGTCCGAACTGGTGGGCGTCTGCGCCTTCGCCCACCCGATCAATGACGCTGCGGTACCGAAAAGCGCGGGGCTGCCGAAGGCCCGCACCGCCTGCGATCTCGGTCGGCTGGCCCTCCTTGACGATGTCGGCGGGAACGGTGAGACATTCCTGGTGTCCCGGGCATTCAAACTGCTGCGGCAGGCCAAGCCTGAAATCATCTCGGTTATCTCCTATGCCGACCCGATCCGACGTGTCGACGAAGCAGGTCATGTCTTCCTCCCCGGCCACGTCGGTCAGCTCTATTCCGTGATGGGCGCCCGCTATGTTGGCCGATCTACCCGCCGCACGGACCTGATCATGCCAAACGGCCGCCCGGTGTCGTCGCGCGCATTATCGAAGATACGTGCCGATGAGACCGGACATCGCTACGCGATCGAGTCTCTTCTTCAGGAAGGCGCGCGGCCGCCGCGCCGCGGCGAGGATCGGCGGGACTGGTTGCACGATCTCGAGCGTTCGGGCTTTCTCACCCGCCGCCGCCATCCCGGCAACCACGTATACGTTTTTCCGTTGACCAGGGCGGCGCGGATCGCCGCTGGACGCATTCCGACGCTGCCCTATCCCGTTATCGACCGTGCCGCGATGGAGGGGGATGTTACCGCGCTACCCTTACTCGCACTCGCCGCATAACATCGGGGACCGCCGCCTGATGCAGAAGCCAGGCGCGTCGGAGGGCCAAGGTCCAGAATCAGCACCCGCTGGAATACGTGCTGCACCCCGACAGCTATATCCTGTTCGATCAACGCCCGTCCGGCCGGCAAGGCCAGCGTGACGGCACTCCTGTCTCTTGATCTTGCCATGTGACGGGCGGACGCATGCCGGTCAGCGGATTGTGAGCCACCTTTCTTCCTCGCACCTTACGGAGTTCGTCATGGACGACGATGAATTCGACACGTTGGTCGACGACGCGGCACATGCCGTCAACAACTGCATTCCGGACCAGTATCTAGAATGCCTCAGCACCGATGAGCACTCGGATCTGCTCTTTCGGATCAACGATGCGTTGTCACCGATCCTCCGCGACATCGTTGCCTGATGCAGAGGAAATGCACATGCATATCAAAAAGATCACCCTCGAAGTTGCGATCCTGATCGAGGCGAGCGACATGGACTGGTTCAGCAACCTCTCACTTGCCGAAATCGCCCGTGAAATGGACGAAGGGACCGTCATCGGTACCGTCCCCTCCCATATGTCCGAGGACATCCCGACCGATCGGGTCGCGGAGGAACTGCATGCCATGGGCAATGACGGCTCTTTCTTCGATCACCTCCGGAGTGACGCGCCATGACCGCGAAGCGCCACCACGTTCACGTCTACGCGACAATCCGGGTCAAGGTAGCCGTCGATGCAAACAATCATGACGAGGCAATGCGTCTGTCCTCACCGACCCGCTCGACGCCGACGCAATCGAGCTGATCCCCGCGGACCTTGTCGCCGCGATCGCGTTCGCCCGGGCCCAGGGCTGCCGCTATATATTGCTCGACAGCGACGCCGCCGGAACGGACCAGCTCGAATCGTTCGATTGGCCGCCGCCATGAGCGCGGCGACGAGCACTCAAGCCCTGATCCCCCTACTCAGGAGACTCAACCGGTCCGCGGCGATCTCGGCGACGCTCGCCTGCACCACATGTCCGCGACCTCGCAGAATCTCGCCCAGATCGCGCATCATTGCGATCAGATCGGCGGTCGAAACCCCCGCGTCGAGCGCTCGTAACACCTGAAGCTCTTCATCATCGAGTTTGCGCATCATCGCTCCGTTCGGACCATGGCTACGTTCGATTGCCCGGCCATCCAGATCCGGGCCGCCGCGAGTCGTGGCTCCCCGACCATAGCACCGCAGCCATCTCGTTACCCCGGCGATCCAGCCGTGCCGGGGAGAGGAGGGGGCAGAAATGGACGGCGGCGGGAGACTGAGCAAGTCGGTCCCCTGCGCGCCTCGACCGACGCCCGGCTCTCCGCCGGGCGTTTCCATTTTGAGGGGCGGTCAATGCACCCATCTCCTATTCCCGAAACCGTCAGTGCTCCGTCGGCGGACGGACCTAACGCCGAGATCATCCGTCTGCTGCGCGCCCTCGGCATCGCGCAAATCTCCTATTCGCTCAACGGCGAAGGCGACTCGGGCGAATGCGAACTCGACACTGTCTCGTACCGCGATGGGCGGTCGTCGACAGCACTGCCCCAGGTGCCGATTGGCTTCCACGCCGAGGGGTACGTCCGATTTCTGCCAGCGCATCTGGAGCAGATTGCGGCTGATTTCCCGGAAGGCGACTGGGTCAACAACGAAGGCGGTTACGGGAACGTTACGATCGAGCCGTTCGCGGCTGATCCGAACGACTGGTTCTCCTGCACGATGACCTATCGTGACGAATACGATGATGACGAGAACGATTTCGACGAACTCGAATTTGGCGATGAGCCAACCGACACCGCCCTTGATCCCGAGCATCTTTCGTTCAGCCTCGAGGAGATCGGCCAATGATCCGGCGCTTCTCATTAGGCATGCTGAAAGCCTTGTGCCTTCAGGAACTCGCCGCGATCGTTCCCCAGCTCAACACGTTGCGCCCGACTGTCGCTGCCGACGCACTCGCCGCGGTGATGGCGCTGTCGCGGTGCCGGTTGATAGTTCGCCAACGCACCAACGATGTCGCCCCGCTATTGTCAGTCGATCCGGCCCCTCGCGCCGATCGCGTCGCCTCGAGCCTTCTCACAATCGTATCGTCCGTCATCGAGGCCCCGCTTCGGCCGCACGACCGCAACCCGACCGACTATATCGGCACATGGCTCGACTCCATCGGCTCGGTCGACCTCATAGCGAGCCTGCTTACCGCCGGTGCCGATCTCGACGCCCTTCGTGACCTTGCCAAAACCGTTTCATCCGCAATCACGCGGCTGTGCGACCGCGTGGAAGACCTCCGGTCGACCCACTTCAAAGCGATCATAGCGCGCGATATTCCATATTGGCCGGGTCCTCGCGCCGGTCTTTCGCAGCAGGGGCACTGGCTACTGGCACCGGATCGTTCGGGTGATCCACAGCGACCAATCATCATGGAACGCCGGCGTCAGGCAATGGAGATCTATGGTGCCGTCACCGGCCTCCTGTTCGAAGGCCCGCTAACCGAAGCCATCGACGAGGGAAGACCGCTCAAACCCTTACTATGCAGGCGCCTGGATCTCACCGCTGCCCACCTTCGCCGGATCCGTGGCGCGCGCGACCTCGAGGTCACACTGAGCGATCATGGCGACTATACCCTGCCGGTCCGCGAACTCGTGGCGCATAGTGTTCCGCTTGCGGAATGGCCGGAGGTCGATGGCTGGCTGAAGTCGCCCTGGATGAAGGTGCGTTCACCGATGCTGTTTCGCATCGACTATGTTGGCAGCGAACCCGAGCCGCGTGATGCGCTAAAAGCGTTCGTGGACGACATCCTGGGGTCCGTGATCGCCGCACGCGCCCAAGTCCTCGGGCATGATAGCCGAAGCGCGTTCAGATCATTACAAACCGGTTACTGGCCCGCATCGCAACTGCCTGAACGCGACCGGCGCGTGTTCCTGACGGAACTGCACAAGGCCGTCATCGGGCCGCGCAGCGTCAAATCGTTCCATGAAGCTGTCGCCCGCTGGCATCGTCGAGCCGCCTCGATCGCCGCAATGCGCCACGAACGGACAGTCGATAAGCCGGGCTGGCCCGCTTTATGCCCGAATTGGCATTCCAGCGACGGCGTCTACAAGCTGGTCCCGTTGACGAGTGCGGCCGAACTCGTTGGAGAGGGCAATGCTCTCCAGCATTGCGTCGGCGGCTATTATTCGCATTGCCGCAGTGGCCACACGCAGATTCTGTCGATGCGCTCGGGTGACGATCACAAGGCCACGCTCGAATTGCTCCTCAGCGGAGAACCGGGGACGGTCCTTTCGATCCGCTCAGGGCAGTTCCGCTCCTTCCGCGATTATAGGCCGCCCGAGCATCTTTATGACGTGGTGCGCGAGTTCCTCGACGATCTGAAATCGGGGCGCCATCCGATTCACCAATCCACAATCACGGCTTACCGGAAGAAAATGGCGCGTAGCGGCGACTATGCATGGCACGGCTCGCCTCTTCCGATGGAACACGCTCGCAGTGTCTGGCCACTCTATCGCACGCTGGTTCCGCGCGGAGCGTCGGACGACTTCGACAGCTGGTGTGACGCATCCGGCCTCAATTCGGCCTGCGACCATCTCCTGAACGCGATGGCCGCGCCCAAGCATGAGCCCGCTGACGACTACATTCCGCTCTGACGAGAGGATTTACCCATGAATCCCTATGACCATGCCCGCTCTTCGGCGCGCCTTCATGGCGGCTGCTGGGAAGACTATCACCCCCTGCACAGCTGGTTCGATGCCTCAAAAGCCACGCGCTGCCATTTCACCCATCGGGCACTCCGGCATCACCTCGAAGGCGTGGCCGACGCCGAAGCCGTGTTCGGATCCTATATATTGCGCGCAGACGGGCACACCGTCCTGACGGAAACGCTCGCACTTCAACATATCCGGGAGGATTGCTCCATCATGCCGCGTGCGGCCGATTGGCTGATGGGCTTCGGGCGACCGGACTGGCTTCCGGATGCGTGGCCGAGCGCAACCGACCTCGCAGAGACGAGTGCTCGACGCTTTGGCGGCACCCCTGAATCCTATGTTGCGCTCCATCGCTGGTTTCTCGACACGGCCAATTGGGTCGAGGGGGCAGGGCATCTGCTGTTCCGCCACCATGCGTTCGGGATATTCGAGGCCGAGCACCGCTTTGGCGCAGCGATCGATCATGGCCAGGGCGCCGTGCCAACGCGCGTGGTTGGCGAATTTCATGTCCGCAGCGTCGTCGGCCGTATTCCCTCGGCGAGCGATTATCTGCGCCATATCAAAGGGGCGCGCTGGATGCTGCAGGCAACATCGCCCGAACGTCTCGGGTTGGACCGGCCGCGGGCCGATCGCGGGCACCTCGAGCCGATCTCGACATGACACGCCTCGATCAGGCAATCGCCACTCTCGGCTGGCCGCATGTCCAGGTTCTGATCGTCTCGGATGGTATCGACGATAGCGACTGGCCCGACAATCCGGTCGATGATCTACTCGCGGCCGACTGGCCCACCTACGAGGTAGATCGCGCCTTCGCGATTAGTGGTCACAGCGTCAGCTACCGCAGTTCGCAGGCCGAAGCGAGGTTTCCGGGGCATCGCAATGTCGCGATCCGGGTGGAGCGCCTGATCACCTTCCGCTGAAACGGTCATCAGCCACGGCCGAGCGTCGGGGGGGATGAGGGAACTGTGGGTGCGACCGGATGGGTTCGCCCCCAGTCGTTCGCCTGTCCGGCACGACCGCGACGCTTCCCCTCGCCCGGGACCACCACGCCGCAATCTTTCGAAAAGGAGTCCCCCATGGGTCTCGACATGTATGCCCTGCGCGTCGCCGACGGCGGCGCGCGTCCGATGCCCGACGTCGATGCGAAATTCACGAGCGACAGTCGCGCGTTCGATGATGAAGGCAATCCACTCTACCGAATTATCAAGCGGAAGTTCTTCTACTGGCGCAAGCATCCTGCCCTTCATGTCTGGATGAAGCGCCTGTATGAGAAGAAAGGTGGCCTCAGTCGCGAATTCAATTGCGACAATGTCCGTCTAACTTTCCGAGACCTCGACGCACTAGAAGCGACCGTAAACCGCTCGGAGTTGCCGTACCCCGCGGGATTTATCTTTGACCCGTCATCGTCCGATCGCCGCGATGAAGATCTCGGATTCATCAAGCGTGCCCGCGCGGCGATCGCGGAGGGTGACGCGATTTATTATACAGGCTGGTGGTAAGCCATGCTGGCCCCCCTCGCGCGAGCACTGGCCGAGGCACCGGCAATTGCCATTGATGACTGCATCCTCGCCGCGGCTCGGACGGATGCGTGGTTCGTGTTCAACCTGTCTGGCGGCAAGGACAGCACCGCCAGCGCCTTCGCGGCCAACCGGCTGCTCGATCGCGTCGGTCACCCGCGCTCCCGGCGGATCGCGATTAACGCCGATCTCGGCCGCGCCGAATGGGATTCCACCCCAGCGACGGTCGAGGCGATCGCTCGGTGGCTCGAGCTGCCGCTGATCGTCGTGCGCCGCCGTGCCGGCGACATGGTTGCACGATGGGAACAGCGTTTCGAAAGTGGCAAGGCCCGATACGAAGCCCTCGAATCCTATAATCTCATCGGGCCGTGGTCGTCGTCCTCACTCCGCTTCTGCACATCCGAACTGAAAGCGCAGGTCATCGGCCCGGAACTCGCCCGTCGCTTTCGCGGCCACACGATCGTGTCGGTCATCGGGCTGCGGCGAGACGAAAGCGCCAGCCGCCGCGCCACGCCGATCTCTTGCGACGATCTCCGGTTCGCAAAGCCCGGCAACGCCGCCGGCACCCGCATGATCCGATGGCACCCCGGCGTCGACTGGTCGACCAGCGACGTTTTCGACGCACATGCCGCGCACGGGCTGCCCCTTCATGAAGCTTACCGCACCTACGGCGCCACGCGCCTGAGTTGCCGCTTCTGCGTGCTGGCCTCGCTCCACGATCTTGCGGCGTCAAGCGATGCGCCGGCAAACCTCGACCACTATTGTCATCTGGTTGAGATCGAGGCCCGGTCGACATTCTCCTTTCAGCCATCCCGATGGTTGGCCGACGTGGCGCCCAAACTGCTCCCCGACAGTCTCGGGCATGCCATAGCTCGCGCGAAGGAGGACGCCGCCTGCCGCCGCCACCTCGAGGCGGCGATGCCAGCCGGCCTGCTGTTCGTTAAAGGCTGGCCGCCAGGCCTTCCCACGCTTGCCGAGGCGGGCGCTATCGCCGCGGCCCGTGCGCCCATTCTGGCACGACACGCTCTCGCCGATCGCTATCCCACCGCTACCGCGGTGCGCGACCGCTTCGACGCACTTCTGGCCGAAAAGGAGCGGCGCCAACCGGGATCACCAAAGGCTCGGATATTGGGCACGGCGCGCGAAGACTGGCGCCCCGCCGCCTGAAGGCATCACGCGGTGCCCGGCACAGCGCTCGGAGATGGGCCCGGCAAGCTGTCGGCCTTGGCGGTCGCGAGCGCATGGATAGGGAGCAGCCGATGGAACGTCACGGCGAGACGATGAAACGCCTCTCCTCCGGCCTTTATGCAGGTGATGAGGTCCGAGCCGAGCGTAAGGCCGACCACTGCTGGGCCTTTGAAATGCCTTGCAATCAGCTTGGCCGATTGCTCTGGTTCGAATTCCCGCCGCGCGGTCTGTGGACCCACATCGGCACATGGCGAACGCTGGACTCTGGATTGTGGATCGCCTCGCGCCTGCGCGCCGGCACGCACTTCTATGACGCCCATGATCACATCGCCCGCATCTACGACGAAGACGTCTACGCCGTCCTGCGCGGTGAACGCTGACCGCGCCCGCGCGTCCCCGCGGTCGCCGCCGACGAGTCCCGCGAGACCGTCCGTCTCTTCCGCGCGCGACCACGCGAACCGGCGGAGGGAAGGGGGCGGTTGGGAGAGACCATCAGAGGAGTCTCGCCCCATGAAGATCGAATTGCGCAAGCTGCGAATCGCCACCGGCCTTTCGCAGGAGACCACCGCCTATTCGGCGGAAATCTGGATAAATGGCGAGCGCGCCTTTCTTGCCAGCAACCATGGCACCGGCGGCTGCGACCTCTATCATCCCGTCGGCCGCTATACGGTCCAGGAGGTCGATCACTGGCTGGTCGCCAATCGTTCACCCACGACCTATGATGGAATCGAGCTTCCCGCCGATCTCGAGACCGAGGTAGCGACGCTGATGGACCGCATCGCGGCGGGCAAGCGCCTCAAGCGCCTCTTGCGTACGTCGGTCGTCGCGATCCGGGATGACGATGTCGTCTCCTGGCCGCTCAAAGGGCGGGATCCCACGAGACTCAAGGCGGCGCTTCTCGTGCGTTATCCGGCGCTCGCAATCCTGGAATCGCCTGACACCGAAACCTTCGACCGCGCCGTTACGCTTATTCTTGCCGATAGGTGACGCACGGCATTCGCGACGAAACCCTGCTTAAGCTCAGGAGATATCCGCAATGGACGTCTACCTCATCACCGGAACCCATTTCTCGCAGCCATCGCAAATCCGCAGGCTCGGTGCCGATCCGCTCAATGCCGCTGAAGTCGCGCTGGATCTGGTCAATAGCCTCCGCCGCGACCTCGATCCGCAAGCCTTGCCCGTTGTTACCGAGGGTAGCTGGATCGACGCGCTCGCCGAGGCTCAGCGGTATCGGATCGCCACACTCGGCATCTCCCCCGACAACATTGCCGACGAGGATTTGCCGGAACTCGCGGCATTCGATGTCTGGATGGAGATCCTTACGCTCGACATAGATGCCGATCGGATGGCCGCTCCGCTTCCGCCGATCGATGCCTGCGAACGCGACGCCATCGTCGCCGGGCTCCGGCTGCTTCAATCGCGCGGATGTCCGGTCGAGCTTCTCGACGTCGCGACCGGCGGCGGCAGTCATCTCATCCTCGCGGACGCGGTGACCGATGCCCTATGCGAGCGATTGAACAAGCATGTCCGCCCGGCTCCGCCACGGGTGATCGTCGCGCTCGAAGGCGGGCTGGTCTCAGGCGTCGTCGCCGACCAGCCCATCCTGCTTCGGACGGTCGACTATGATGTCGAAGGCGCGGCTGAAGACGAGATTACCGAGATTCCTCAAGGAAACGGTCAGACCGCGAGCGCGGTCGCCGGTGACTGGTCCAAATCGCTCTCTATCGACAAGGACTGGCTCGACGCCGCCTTCACCGCGATCAAGCGCGACGAGCGGGAACAGGCAGCGTGACAACGCATCGCCTTCTTGTCGATGTCCGGTTCTGCACCCGGACCGGCCGGCCCGCTCGTTGGTCCGGCGCGATCGACGCCCCCGATATCAGCGCGGCGCTCAAGGAGGCACGCCGGGCGCTCGCACGTCGCTGCCCAGCCGCGAGCAAGGTCGACCTCGATGTCCGCCTTGACCACCTGTCTTGCTCGGCAGCCGGTGCTGCCGTCTCGCAAGGTGAGCGACGACGACCATCCGGATGATCCCGCCCGAAGCGAAGAGGGGGTGATGCGGGGCGGGCAACGGAATTGGCCGTGGCCCACCGGAGCTTCCACATGACTCTTCCGACTTCCATCCGCACAGCGGTCTGCGCGGCGGCAATCACCAAGGTGACCCGCCTGTTCAACGGGACGATCGCCGACGTCCTCAACGAGCTGCTCCAGAATGCGCGGCGCGCCGGCGCAAGCCGTGTCGACCTCGTCAACATTTCGGTCGCGGGCGTGCCGATCCTGATCGTCAGTGACGATGGCACGGGAATCGATGATCCGGCCGATATAGTGACATTGGGCCAATCCGGCTGGGACGACGACATGCTCCGTCGCGAGGACCCGGCCGGAATGGGTGTCTTCAGCCTTGCGGGACACCATGTCGAGATCCGTTCCTATTCCCGCGCGTCCGGTGCTGGCTGGCGTGTGGCGATCCCGAAGAATGCCTGGGAAACCAGCGCGACGCTGGTGGTCGAGCCTTTCCCTATCGATGCCGGCACCGAGATTCACATCGCGTTGCCCGAAGCTTGGGAGACCGCACTCGATGCCGCGGCTAATATTGCGGCGCTCTATTATCCGCTGCCGATAACTCTGAATGGTGAGCCGCTCAGGCGCGCCAATTTTCTCGAGAACGCCATCTATACCGAGGAGGTGGCCGGTGTGCGCATCGGTGTTTTCCAGGATCGAACCGGAACCGCCCGCGATTCGCTGATCAATTTTCATGGTCTTCAGGTTCAGCACCGCCTGCCGATCATCGTCGAGAAACGTACCACCTGGCACTGGCGCGTGCGGGTCGACATCATCGATGCCCCGCAGCTCCAACTTGTCCTGCCCGCGCGCAAGGAAATGGTCCAGAACGACGGGCTGGCGACGCTTGCAGAGCATGCCGAACGCGCCATCTATCGCGCCATCGCCGCTCAGCCGTCGCATCGCCTCGCCTTCCGCAATTGGGAACGTGCCAAAGCGTTGGGCGTCGTCCTCCCCGAGTGCGAGCCCGGGCTCGAGGCATGGACGCCCATAACAGGCAATGGACAACGCGACGGCGGCGAACGCGTCCGCACCGGCATGCTGATCCTCGTTCCATCTTATGAGGCCTATATCGAGCAATCCGTGGCGCGGGCGTTGGCGGACGCGGCCACGACGCTGCCGGGTCGGCTGGTCCACGCCGAGCCTTCGTTCGAAGGCTATGGATGGTACGATTCCCTTCCAATCATCTCAGACCTGCGCTTCCTGATCGAGCGCAAGGGGATAGCCTACGAGGCGACCGGCGAAGATACGCTTCCGGGCGAGATGGAGTCCGGACCGGTAGACGCCATGTCGCTCACTCTGGCGATCGATCCGTCGACCCTAAGCGCGTCCGTTCCCGAGCGCATCACTATTCCCGCGAATATGATGATCGATACCCGCGGCCTCTACTGCGGCGTTGACGATGTCATTCTCCTGTGGACGAAGCACACGCCGCTCGAAATCGATGACGCCGTCGATTTCATGGAGCGGGCATGTTTTTGCTACGACGACGACTGTTCCAGCGACAGCTACGACACCCAGATCTATGACTTTCGCGAGGAGGCCCATCGCCTTGCCTGCGAACTCCTGTTGACGGGAGACCAAGCCGCGCTGCTCGGCATCGAGCGGGCTTTCCAGCGCACGATCCAATGGCTGATCCCCGAGGGTCGCACACTGTCCATCACCGCAACCCGCGGCACCGCGAACCTGACCTTCGGCCAGGTTACCACCTGAAGCGACCCCATCAAGGATCCAGTGATGACAATGACAGCGCACGACCGCGCCGGCGATGGCAGGGTTGCCTCGCATCCGGCTGCCGATCTCAATTCCTTCGAGATCGCGCTAACCGAGCATGAACTTCATCTTGCCTACGTCCTTGAATTCGACCCTGAAGCCGGCGTCCCGGACATCGAAGATCGTATCTCGCTCTCCGCAAGCACGCTTCCCCCGGTTTTCCTTGCTGTCCCTGGAGCGGCCTTCTCCCACTCAACATGGGTGCGTCTCGCCCTGTCCTATTGCGCCGGCCGGCCCGCCGAGTCCCTGGCCACCTTCCTTGTCCTACGCGCACGCCGCCGACGCTGACCCCCGCACGTCGGCACGTCGCCGTGCGCAAGGAGTGGAGGGGAGGGTGATCGGAATGCGCTGATCAAGCGGCATAGCCACTGACCAGCTCACTGTTCCTCCCCCATCCGAAAGGAACCAGTCATGGGCCTCGACATGTATGCCTTCCGTGTCCGCACCGACTCGGACGTCCCATGCCCGATGTGGACGCCCGTTTCACCAGCGAGGGCAAGCGCAGCGACGACGAGGGGAACCCCCTCTTCGAAATGCTCGATTCCGACTTCTACTACTGGCGCAAGCATCCCGATCTACACGGTTGGATGGAACGTCTCTATCGCGCCAAGGGCGGGAAAGACCCGTCCTTCAATTGCAACAGCGTCCGTCTGATGACCCAGGATCTCGATGACCTCGAGCGTGCGGTGAAGACCGCGAATCTGCCCAGCACCTCCGGCTTCTTCTTCGGACAGTCCGAACCCAGAGACCGCCAAGGCGATCTGGAATTCATCGACAAGGCCCGCGCGGCGATCGCTGCCGGTGACACCGTCTACTACGACAGCTGGTGGTAGTGCTCGGGTAACATTCGTCCCGTCCGTAGCAGAGGGTGGAACCCCTCCTCCGACGCTCCGCGAGAGCGGCAAGGACAACCGACCATTAACTTCAATAACCCAACGGCCCCGTCAGCCGAGGTGGCGCATTGCAGCGACTTCGACGACACGGCCGCCTTCCGCAAGGAAACTGCCATGAGCCATTTCACTCTTCTCGTGGTCACACGCGAGCGTCCAGATGAAGGTATGCTCGAAGAACTTCTGCAACCTTGGCACGAATATGAATGCACAGGGATCGACGACGATTATGTGATCGATGTCGATGAGACCGGGACCGTCCACGACCGCTGGGCGGAAATCGTCGAAGCCGTTCAGCTAGCTGATGGCACACTCGCACGGCATAGCGACCCACGATTCTGGTCCGAGGCGGGCGGCAAGCCACGGCTGACGCTGCCGCACGGAGCCAGAGTCGTCAATGTACCCCGTTGCGAACTGGAAGCCGCAAACGATCAGACAATCGAAAGTTGGGCTTCCGCCTATGGTGGTTGGACGTCCGACGGTGCCGGCAACTTCTACACCCACACCAACCCCGAGGCGCGTTGGGACTGGTGGGTCGTGGGCGGCCGCTGGTCGGGCTTCTTCCGTCTCAAACCCGGTGTCTCTCGCGTCGTCGGCCAGCCAGGTGCGTTCGGCCCGATGCGCGAAGGCGATCTCTACGCCGACTGCGCTCGGCTCGTCGACATCGATATCGAAACCATGCAGGGGGACAGCGTCCGTGAAGTCGTCAAGGCCTGGCACAAGGCCCGCGAGGTCACAGCTGGCCTGCCGCAGGCGCTCGCCTGGGCGGACCTCAAGTCGAGCATGGGCGACGCCGGGATCGAAGCCGTTCGCGCTGCCTACTGGCAACAGCCCGCGGTCAAGGCGCTGCAATCCGCCTTCCCCACTCTGTTCGAGCCCGACACTCTCATCGAAAGCGTCCAACAGGATCGGGAAACAATTATCGCCCGGGCCAAGGCAGCGACATTTGCTGTCCACGCCTATCTCAAGGACGGCTATTGGCACGAGCAGGGCGAGATGGGGTGGTTCGGGATCAGCCGCGACGAGCAGCCGGTGGATCAATGGAACACCGAGGTGGCGGCAATGGTGGCATCCCTCGACCCGTCTGTCTGGTTGACCCTCGTTGACTGCCATATCTGACTCCTCACCACGGAAGACGTGAGCAGGCGCTGTTCCGGCGCGGCGCTCGTTCCCACTACCAATCGGACCCCTGCGATGACCCGCGCTATCTTGCCCGAGCGACGCCCTGTCGCGCGCCAATTGGACATGTTGAGCCTCGATTCACCGGTTCCCAGACAACCCGTGCTTGCTGCATGGGGCGCGGGCGTGAACTCGACCGCCATGGTGATCGAACTGGCCGAGCGTGGCGAGCCGCCAGACGCCGTGCTCCTCGCGGAAATGCCCGAGCGCCCGGAGACGCTCGAATTCATTCCCCTCTTCCGCCGCTGGATGGATGAACGCGGCATCTTCAACGACACCGTGCGCTACACGCCCAAGCGGTTCAAGCATTGGCCCCCATATTTCGATCTGCTCGAAAACCTCCTGACCAACGGGACGCTGCCCTCCATCAGCTTCGGTCGACATTCCTGCTCCCAAAAATGGAAAATCGCCCCCCAGGACCGATGGACGGAGAATTGGCAACCCGCGATTGACGCATGGTCGCGCGGCCAGAAGGTCATCAAGCTGATCGGCTACGATTGCTCGCCGGCGGACAATCGCCGCTACGCCGAGCGCGAGGGCTATGACGACCCCCGTTATCTCTTCCGTTGCCCCTTGCGCGACTGGGGCTGGGACCGCGACGCCTGCATCGAGCGTATCCGCGCCGCGGGCCTTCCGGTTTGCCCGAAGTCGAGCTGCTTCTTCTGCGCGGCCATGAAACCGCATGAGATCAGAACATTGCCGCCGGCGTATCTGAGACTGATCGTGCTGGTCGAGGCACGCGCCGCGCCGCGGCTGCGCAACGTCGACGGCCTTTGGCGCAAGCCGATCAAAGGCCGCGGCGCCGGAGAGGCGCGACCGGGTTCGATGACCGAGTTCATTCGCGCCGAGCGCCTCCTCGAGCCACGTGAGATCGATCGCATCATCGCGGAGGCGCCGCGCGACCTCGTTGCCTTTCAAGAGGCCGCCGCCGGGATTGTGCTCGCCGAACGCGCGCCGCTCGGCGACTGGATCGCCCGGTTCAATGCCGGTGTGGAGCGGCTTGCCGCATGAACCGACGAACCTTTTGCGGGGACTCCGCCGGCCGTCGCCCGGGCCTGTTCGCCGACGTGCCGCTTCGCGGCCGCTACCTGAACCGCCCCAATCCAAAGGACCCTCCATGTTGATCCATTACACCATTTCCGGAACCTACACGGTCCCGGATGGCTCAGCCTTCGTCGAAGGCGCCGAGAACCTTGTGCTTCTTCCCGACTGCCAGATTGTCTCGATCCAGCCGGTTATCGAAATCGCCAGCTCGATCGATGCCGATGATCATCGCGACCTCGACGACGACGGGGGACACACCATCGGCGTCCGCCTCGAAGACTATGATCGGACGGCCATTCCGCATTGACCATGCCGGCCAACGAACCCGCGATCACCACCGGATCGCGAGGCTAACGGCCACTCGCGAAGAAGTCGCAATGGTCGAATGGTTTCACGGGAGCGTATCCCGAGGTTTGAGTAGACATTGTGCCGCATCCAGACTGTATACCGCTGTCCGGACGCGCGCCCGTGTTGAACAAGGCAGGAGCGACTCTCATGTACAACGGCGATTTGACCAGGCACGTGACGATCGAAGCTGGTCACGCCCAGCTCGATCATATTGGGGCTATCGCCGCTCTCACCCAGACGGCATCGGCCGAGTGGGCGGAAGCCGATGGCCCGGACAGCCGCGTGGGCGTGGGCTACTGGTATGTCCATGAGAAGCGAGACCTCACCGCTTATGTCTCGAACGATCAGCAATATGTATCAATCGAGATCAACGATCATGTAGGTGATACGCTGGCCAGTGCTGAAATCGACTTGAACGAACTCGAAGTGGAATAGTCGAGGCGACCGAAAGTAGTTCTTCCGCAAGCTCAGCCCGGATAAACGGCGGTCCGCCGAAACTTCCCCTAGCACAGCAAAAAATATCGGTCGAGGCCGCTGATTGTCGCGGTTTCCCGTAGCAGTGGAGGCCTATCGCCCCCGCTACGCACGCCACATTGAAGGTGCTGGGCTGACGGTGCCGGGCCCGTCCCATGCTCTCACGACTTGATCGTGCGGGCATTTCGAGTTTGCTTCATCCCATGATCCGGCTCTCCGAAGTCCTTACGCGTGCGCGGCTGCTCTACGAGCGCCCCGTCGCCACGCTGCCCGACGTCGTCGTCCTCGACATCGCCGCGCCGCATGCCGGTCCGTCCCTGCCGCTTGGACGCTATTATCCCATCATCATCGAGACCGAAGACGAGCGCCACGAACTGGAGGCGTGGCTCGACGCCCCGCGGCCGCACGTCATCGCCCCCGACCTGCTCGATCGGCGACCATCGCGCCTCGCGGGCGCCCACATCATGCTCGCCGCCTATCGTCCGGCACGCACTGGCTGGCCGTTTCTCCTGCTCTGCCACTGGCCACGAACCTATGCCGATATCACCCGCCGGGCCGACCTGTTCGCGCGCGGCAGCTATACGACCGAGCTGTTCGATACCGAGGCGCAACTTGGCGATCATTGCGCGCTGATGATCGAGACGCTCAATATCCGGCATGACCTCGATCTGCGTCTGATCGCGGGTGCGGGGGGAGGGGATCTGGGCATCGCCTGAGCGGCAGGTGCCCCGGTCCGGTGTGAGGGCGCGCGCAGGACATAGTGTCTGGGCGATTGCGCGCTGGCGCGCGCACCGGCGTGCTATCTCCGCTTCGCTCCGACCGAGCTTCGGCTGAGCCGAAGCTCGGCCCTGCGGGTGACGCCCACACTATCGCAAGAAGAAGTTGAGGGACGTCCCCTCCCGTCGCCGCGGCGCGTGCGCGGTTGCCGGAGGGGCGCGGTTTCGTGGTCCCGTCCTCTGGTGTGGCTCGCGCGCGCGGTCGGGCGCGATCCGGCGGCGAGCGTGGTGCGTCCTTTTGAGACCTGCGCCCGGCGGCGAGCGCAGGGCACAGAGAAGAGAGGGTCCTTTGAGGACGTCGCAAGAGCGACGTTTCAGAGGAGTAAGACCCATGTTTGTTTCGAAGACCGTCGGTGAGTTCCGCAACGTCAACGGCAATCTCGTCGGCTACATCGCCAGCGGCGACATCGACCTGCCCCGCGCGCGCCTGCGCCCGATCCGCAGCAACAATCCGCGCGCGCCCAAGTTCGAGGTCGAGGCGCTCAACCGCAGCGGCCGCTGGCTCCCCTATGGCGCGCTGTTCGAGGCCGTCGCCAAGAACAGCACCGGCGAAATCTTCTACGCCGGCGAACTCGACGACCATGGCTGGCGCAACCCGCTCCAGATCGCGCTGTTCGGCACGGTCGACGAGGGCTTCCGCGCTTCGTGGCGGCGCGACGACATGGATCGGCCCGCGCGTTCCCGCAATCGCGATCGTGACGACGACCAATATGGCGACGGCGCCTACGAGGGTGACGAGCGCAGCTTCGGCGGGGACGATCGTTCCTATGGCGGCGGCTTCGGCGGCAGCACCGCCCCGCTTCAGGGCGGCGACGACGATGGCACGGGTAGCGCCGCCACGCCGCCGGCCGACGATCTGAACGACGACAAAATTCCGTTCTGACGAAGCCGTCCGACCAGGGGCCGGGAAGCGCTGAGCGCCTCCCGGCCCCTTTTCTTTTCCTCACGTCCGAAAGGACCACCCCATGACCGAGCATCGTCCCGTGCGGAGCGTCGAGCGCTTCGCCGATATCAAGCAGCTGTATGCCGAGATGACCGCGACCCCTGAATTTCAGGCGGCGTTCGGCGATCCCATGCCTCTCACCATCATCGAGCCCGGCGAAGAACCCGGCGAACATGGCATGCCCGACGAACTGGCCGCGCAGGCGGATACGGCGGGCATCATCTCCACCATCTTCGACCTGTTCACCGATACCCGCCTCGAACCGCTCGCGGCCGAGATCGCGTGGGGCTTCGTCAACTCCTTCCACTTCGTCGCCGGCAAGCTCGAACGCCGCGAGGACGGCCTCGCCGCCGAGGTCAAGGACATGGCCAATCGGCCCGACATGAGCGAGGTGTTCAACCGCGAGCTGGAGGAGAAGCAGCTCCTTTGCCAGTCGACCAACGAGCAGCGCGTCGCGATCGAGACGATGCGCGACTATGCGGCGGATGCCTATCGCTGCCTCTCGGGCTGGCCGTGGTCGCCATCGCGCGGTAGCCGAGCCGCGCGCACCAGCACCGCAAGCCAGATTGCGGCCGCTGACTTCCTGCGGGCGCGCCAACTCGACATGCGCGATCGGCACAACCCGCAGGGACCGCTCGTCGTCTTCTCCGGGCCGGCCAAGTGGCACGATATCGACCTGCTCTGGAACCGCCTCGATCTGGTCAAGGCGCAGATCCCGCATATGGTGCTGGTTACAACCGCGCAGCGAACCGGCGCCGACCTCATTGCCGAGAAATGGGCGGCCCACCGCAACATCCAGACGGTGCGCTTCACCTTGCTCGGCTCGGGGCTGAAAGCCGCGTTCGCCCGTAACCGCAAGCTGCGCGCTCTCAAGCCGGTCATGGCGGTCCTGTGCGAAGGCTCCGGCGTTCAGGCGAACCTCTATGAGGAGATGCGCGCCGCGCGCGTACCGATCCACGCGTTCCGCAAAGCGGATCAGGCACCGGATACCCGTCCGCCCCTAAAGTATCGGGAGGTCAAGGACATCGGGCACGTCATGCGCGGCCCCGCCCTGCGGCCGGTCTACGAACACGCTTGACTCGGAGGAGCACGGTTATGGCAATACCCGACGCCTTCCGGCGCAACTTCGAGACGCTCGTGCGCACGGCGAAAGCCGGCGATCTCGCGCTGCTCGAATGTGCCGACGCCGACACAGGCGATCCGCGATACGTCGTCTGCGCGGTCGGCCGCAAGAATGGGGACTATGTCCTGACCCCGTTCGGTCATCTTCACGACGGGAACCCGTTCGAAGCCTACCGGCCTCCGACGGCACCCGTCCTTCATTGACCTACTCGGAAAGGAACGGCCCATGAGAGTCTATGGCGGTTGTATCGAGCCGGGCGGCATGGAACTGGAGGATGACCGCTGGGAGGCGCCTTGCCCGCGATGCGGGGCCAACGCCCAGCACGGCTACCTCCAGCGTCTCGAGGGAGGATGCATCAACGCCTACAATACCGTCAGGTGCAGAGCCTGCGGTTACGAACGGGGATTTGACTGGGTCATGCCCTGAGGCGAACCCTGCCTGAAGGAGGGGCCGGCGCGCGTTTGCGAGCCGGCCCCCCTTTTTTGTCGCTCGGTTCCGAGCCTGCCATCACCCGGTGCACGTTCAATGGGCGGGCGTCGCGAGCCATGCTCGCAACACCCTTCAGGAACCATGATCTGCATGACGGCCGCGGTTGCCGTCAAGGACGGCGGGGCCCCACCATTTTTCCTTCGGAAAAATCGTTGCCCCCACCGCCGCTCACGCGGTCGCTACGCGATCCTTGACTGCTGCCCTGGCGCCATGAATTTTCAGGTCGCGCCCAGCCGAACCCATCCCGAATCGGGGGCATCGAGCCCCCGCTTCGGGAGCCTCTTCCTCTCTCTCAAGAAGTCCTAGTCTGCCACGGGACCGCGCCGGCCTCAAGGACGGCGGGGCCCCACCATTTTCTTTGGCGGAGCAGACGTCGGCTCTCCGATTGCATCGCCGGCGGCCGCCAAAGAAAATCGTGACCCCCACCGCCGCTCACGCGGTCGGGACTGCGTCCCGATCCTTGACCCCGTCGCTCGGAGCCCGTGCCCAAGGGGGAACCTCTTTCAACTCAATCTGAGGAGGTTCCCATGAAGAAGATGTTCCGTTCCACCCGCGACTTCGCCGAGATCGCCGATCTCATTGCCGCCGAGACGGCCCAGACCACCGACGCCTTCGCCGACGCCTTCACCTCCGATCTCGACGGGGTGCGCGTCACCCCTTGGGACGAGGAGGTGATCGCCGACATGCCCGATCCGATGCAGGTCCAGCTTGCGACCGAACTGATGATCAGCACGGTGTTCGACGTGTTCCGCGACACCCGGCTGGAGGCGACCGCGCATCGCATCGCATGGGGGATCGTCGACAGCTTCCACCGCACCGCGCGGATGGTGGCGGGGCAGGCTGACGACGCGGCGCGCGAGCTGAAGGACCTCATTCCCTGCGCCGATGGCAGCGAAATCTACGCCAACACCCTCGAAACTGCGCAACGCGTCGCGCAGGAAGCCGACGAGATCGCCGACGCCATCGCGTGCATGCGGGACCATGCGGCGGCCGCGTATCAGGTTGAGACCGGCAAGCCATGGGCCTCGGTCCGCGGATCACTGGTATCGAGCAAGCGCACCGCGTCGGTCATCGCGGCAGCCGACTATCTCGCCGGCCGCAACAAGCGCAGGCTCGACAAGATCGCGCCGGAGGGCCCGCTGGTGCTCTTCTCCGGACCGCCCAAATGGCAGGATCTCGATCCGATCCACGAGGAGCTGAACCGGGTGAAGGCGCTTATCCCCAACATGCTCCTGCTCACGACCGACCTTGATGTCGGCGCCGATGCCATCGCCAAGGCATGGGCGGCGGCGAACGACGTCATCGTGGTCCGCGAAGACCTGCCCCGAGGGATGGGACTACGCGGCGGCTTCGTGCGCAACGAGCGGATGCTCGCAAAGGGGCCGGCCGACGCCATCGTCTGCTCCGGCTCCGGAGTGCAGGCGCATCTGCTCCGCATCCTCGGCGGAGCCGGGATCGAGCCGCGCCAGATTCTCGGGAGGGGCGACCGGCCCGACTGGGCCCGCAAGCGTTGATGCAAGCAGCAAGGGACGATCCGGTTTACCCCCGGATCGTCCCTTTTTTTGTCGGCGGAGATGATCGGCAGGCTCATAGACCCAACCCCTTGGGCCGGGTCCGTCGCCTGCCGATGCGGCGCCCTGGCCGGGCGCCGGCCTCCTGCGCGCGGCTCCGCCGTGCTCGTCGCTGGGCCATCCCTTCGGGATGACATCGGTTCTCAGGTTGCGCCTGCCGGAAGACCCTTTAACGGCGTCACCGAGGGCGAGCCACCGACGCGTATCGCTTGCGTCAGAACGTCCCGGAACTCCCGCTCGGTCAGCCTTTCGACCTCAAGGTCCGGCACCAAGGCGGCATATCGGCCGCGCACGGCGCGGCGGGCATTCTCGACTTCGTCATCGAGCTTCCGCCGACGCGCCTCCAGCGCGGCAAGCTGGTCTCGTTCGCTCTTCTTGGGCATGTCCACGATTCCTTCTCATGGGGCTGCCCGCCACCTTCCCGCATCGCTCAATGGAGCCCTTCATGCAACCCCCAGCATCGATAGCCGGCGTCCCGCCGGCGAAGAAGAAAGTGCCCCCTTGCGGGGGAGCCCGCGCCTGCCGGCACGAGGCTACGCAGCGACGCTGTCGCTGCGCAGGGAGGACGCACGCCGCGAGGGCGTTGTAATGCACCCCACGCACGGGTGCTGCGCGTAATTTAGTTCACTGTTTCATGTACTTGATCGTGTCAGACATGTCCGCCGCCTGCACCGTTTATCGTCCGACATGACATCCACGCCGAGCGAAAGGTGTGGCAATGGATTGAAATCGCTACAATTTCTCTGTCAGACGAGTCCGACGCGATTAAATTATTGAGCGAGGGAGAGAATTCGGGTAAATTGCGCTTGCTTCGAGACACCTCGGCCAAGCTCCTTTGTGGAGTTTGAACGTGGTTCGCATCAGTGTCCGCATCGATAGCGATCTTCATGAGCGCCTGAACAGGCGCGCCATTGGTGCCGATCTTTCCCTCTCGTCATTCGTTCGCTCTGTTCTTCAGCAAGCCGCCGATCCCGGTGGTCGGTACATCTATTCGTCGCAGGACGAGATCCTCGCGACCTGTATCCAGATCCTCTCGATCGTCGCGACCGCCGCCGGCCAGCAATCGCCGGAAGCGCTCAAAAAGGGGATGGCCGATGCGCGGCGCATCCTCCTCGAACGGGGCCTGCTCGCCCGGGACGGTGACCGGTGAGCATCTTCCGCAACGACACGCTGGGGTCCTGGACCAGGGGCGGTCAGGCAATCGTCCACAACGTCCGGATGACTACCCAGGTCTTTTTCCAGACCGCCATCGCCGGGCTCGTGCTCTGGATTATGGGCATCGTCTGGTACGCCCTCGAAAAGTCGACCGACTATGAGCGGTTCGTTGTCGTCAAGCTGATCGAGGCGAGCTTCAAGGTCGACGCCGCTGCCGGAACCAACGACCCGGTGCTGTTCAAGACCCCGACGGGGAAGCAATATTGGACGTCGGCCGACTGGCTGATGGCGTCGGGCCTCGCGAAGAGGACTCTTCACAGCTTCGAGACCTATCTCATTCACGGCGCCCTGATCTCCGGGCTGTTCGCATTCGGCGCGCTCGCCTGGGCATGGTTCTATTTCACGCGAACAGGGAAGGGACTCGGCTCCAACCAGTACCTTCGCGGCGCCCGGTTCGGCACCTTCCGGCAGGTCAGGCGCGCACTCTTCTGGCATAAAAAGGGGGTGCTCAAGATCGGCGGTGTCCCCGTTCCATCTGAATTCGAGCCAGAGCATATTCTCCTGTGCGGCGCGCCCGGGACGGGCAAGACCAACCTCATCATCAAGATGCTCGACGGGATCCGCACGTCGGGGAAGCGGGCGATCATCTACGACACGGCCGGTACCTTCGTTGAGAAATTCTACCGGCCCGATATCGACACGCTACTCAACCCGCTCGACCAGCGAACGGCACATTGGTCGCCGTGGGTCGATGTGCCGCGCGACTATCATTACGACCAAATCGCGGAGTCGACGATCCCCGACAAGACGGGCGATCCGTTCTGGGCGAAGGCCGCGCGCGGTACGCTGGTCGCGGTGATGCGCAAACTTGCGAAGCAGAAGCACACGTTCGTTTCGCTTCTTCTCCACCGGCTGATGCGTTCGAAGCTTCGTGATCTCGCTGCCTTTGCCGCGGGCACCGATGCCGCCGCCTTTATATCGACCGAAGGGGAACGGACATCAGCCGGCATCCAGGCCGAGCTTGCCTCGGTGATGCGCAGCTTCGGCTATCTCGACGATACCGAGGACGGCTTCTCGATCCGGGATTGGGTGGAAGCGGGCGCCGACGGAAGCTGCCTGTTCATCACCGTCAAGGCTGACCAGCTTCCGTCGTTACGCCCCCTGATCACCGTCTGGCTCGATATCGCCATCTCGGCGATCATGAGCCTGCCGCCCGACCGCAACCGGCGGCTCTATTGTGTGGTCGACGAACTGCCGACCCTGCAGAAATTGCCGAGCCTGTCCGACTTCCTCGCGCGCGCCCGCAAATATGGCGGCTGCGGGATTCTGGGGTTCCAATCCTATCCCCAGCTCGAGGCGACCTACGGCATTCAGGATGCCGCGGCGATCACCGGCTATTGCTCCACCTGGGTTGCGCTTCGCGCCAACGACTCGCCCACCGCCAAGCACGTTTCGGAAAATCTCGGTCAGGTTGAGCAGGTCGAGGCGAACGAGGGCATGTCCTACGGCGTCAACGACATGCGCGATGGTGTCAACCTCTCGCGCATGCAGGTCACCCGGCCGCTTGTCATGCATACCGAGGTGACCAACCTGCCGAACCTTTCCGGGTTCCTGCGGTTTGGCCGCAACCTGCCGGTGGTCCGGTTTGCCGATCGATACAATGATGTCGCCTCGATCGCGGAAGCCTTTATCGAGCGCACCACTCCGCCGGTGCAGCTCCCGCAGGCCAGCCAGCTCATTCGATTTGCCCGAGCGGAGGCGCGGGTCCGCGACGCGTTGCAGCGCGAGCAAAAGCAGGGACGCGAGTCGAAGCCCGCCAAGCCAGAGCGGAAGCAATCCAGGCCCAAGGCGGCGACCGGACAGCCGGACCTGTTCACGGCGGGTGGCCCCTCTTATCGGGAGGCCCAGGTCGAGGCCATCTTGTCGGCGGCCGATGGGCAGCTTCCCGTTCCCGCGGAGATCGCATGGGACGTTCTCGCCGCCCGGCAAGGCGATATTAAATCCGATCTTGTCCAGCACGGCCAGGCGAACGGTCCGCGCGAACCGGCGAAACCGGCATGATCAACCCCGTCCGCCTCACGGGCAAGCCCGGCAACATCGCTCGCTATTACACGGTGGGTGATTACTACACCAAAGGCGCCGACGAGCATTCGGAGTGGGGCGGCAAGATCACCGCCGAGCTCGGGCTGGAAGGCGCGGTCGACAGAAAGGTCTTCAAGGAACTTCTCGCCGGCAAGATCGGCGACCAGCAACTCGGCCGCCATCGTCGGGAAGGGGGTGTCCAGCATCACCCCGGATGGGATTTTGCGGTCAATGCGCCGAAGTCGGTGTCGATCATGGCGCTGGTTGCCGGCGACGAGCGCATCATCGCCGCACACGAACGCGCGGTCACGGCCGCGCTCGATTACCTCGAAGAACACGCGACATTGCGGCGGCGCGACAGCGGAGAAATCATCCATGAGACCACCGGCCGGCTGATATTCGCGCGGTTCACCGAACACGCCTCTCGCGAACTCGATCCGCACCTCCATACCCACGTCGTCGTCATGAATATGACCAACCGCGAAGACGGCGCACCGATCGCCAGCCTCGAAACGCGGGCGATGTTCGCCGAGCAGATGACCGCCGGTCAAATCTATCGCAACGAACTCGCTTATGCCCTGCGCGAATTAGGCTACGAGGTCGAGCATGATCCGCGCTCGGGTCTGTTCGAGATCAGACACGTCCCGGCAAGCCTGATCAAGGAATATTCGCAGCGGGCCGAGCAGATAGACAGGCATGCCAAAGAGCATGGGCTATCCGGCCAGGCGGAGCGGCAACGCTCGTTCTATGCGACTCGGCCGGCCAAGGTGAAGGTCGGCCTCGATGCGCTGCACGATCAATGGGGCGAGCGATCGCAACCTTATCACAAGCTCCTTACGACGCTTGTCGCTGATGCAGAGCGCGAAGCGCCCCGGTCGCTGAAGGTCGATCAGGGAAGCGCCGGGCGCGCGGCGCTGTTCGGCATTCGTCAGGCGGAGACCCGCGAGGCGGTCAACAACCGCGGGCGCATTTTGCGGCTGGGCCTCGCCAGTCATGTCGGCGAGGTGCGGCTGTCGGACCTGCTACCCCGACTCGAAGTGCATGAAGAGCGCCGCAAGATCCTCGCGGCGCACTTGCCAACTGGTGATCAGGTTCTGACGCGCGGCCGCACGACAAGGCGCACTGCGCGTCTCGAGCAATCGCTGACGCAACACCTTGCTCTTTCGCTCGACGATGCCAGGCCGATCGCATCGTCGGATCGCTTATTGGCCGAGCTGGAAGTGGCCGGCCTGACGCCGGCGCAGGAGCAGGCGCTTGTGCAGGTTGCCACATCGCGTGATCGCGTGACGGGCATCCACGGTGTCGGCGGTGCCGGCAAATCCACGCTGGTCCAGACGCTCAGGGCTGCGGCGGAACCGGAAGCGACCTTGCTTGCGCTGGCGCCGACATCGTCGGCGGCCGCCAAGCTCGGCCAGGACGCAGGTATCGAATCGAGGACGGTCGCCAGTCTGCTCGCCGGTGGCGGGCACGGTATCACCGATCGCCATGTTCTTGTCGTCGACGAGGCCGGCCAGCTGGGAAACAGGCAGGCGCTTCGAATCCTGGAGATCAGCCGGGAAACGGGCGCACGCGTGCTGCTTCTCGGTGATAACAAGCAGACCGGCGCGATCGAGCAGGGCAAGGCATTCTGGCTTCTACAGAAACTCGGCTTGCCGACCGCGCAGCTCACCGAATCGATGCGCCAGCAGACAAGTGCGATGAAGGCGGCCGTCACGCAGGCACGTGCCGGCAACTATGAAGAGTCGATTTCCCACCTCGACAAAGTGGTCAGCGGCGACGGGGCCGACAGGCTCGCAGAGAGCCTGGTTGCTGAGTGGACCCGCCTCAAGCCGGAGAACCGGGCGAACACCAATATCCTGGTGCTCGACAATGCGACCCGGTTGATCGTCAACACGCAGATCCGGGAAACGCTGAAGCGAGAAGGGGCCGTTGCCGCCGAAGACACTCGCCTGTCTGTGCTGACGCCCTCGGGCATGACCGACGCTGAAAAGCACAACGCGCGCTTCTACTCGGGCGGGCAGGTCGTCACGTTCGGCCGTGACATTGCGGGCGCCGGTATCGCACGCGATACCGAATATCGTGTTCTCGGTCTCGGCCGTGACAGCAACCGGCGTCAGATCGTGCGGCTCGTTGACGAAAATGGTAGGATCATCCGGTGGGATCCACGGCTCGGCTCGCCGAGGCACGTCAACGTGTTTAATCGTGAAGAGCGCGATCTTGGACCCGGGGACCGCATCCAATGGCGGCTGGCAAACAAGGCTCTCGGTCTCAAGAATGCCGAGCGCGGCTCCGTCGAGAAGCTTGATGGATCGGTCGCCACCATCCGCTGGGACCGCGACGACCGGCGACAGGAGATCGACCTTGGCACCGATAAAACCTGGGACCATGGCTACGCTGAAACTGTCTATTCGGCGCAGTCGAAAACATACGACCGGGTTTATATCCTCGCGCCGATTAATTCGGGTCTCGTCAACGGCCAGAACTACTACACCGCCATCACGCGTGCCCGGTTCGGGGTAAAGCTCTGGACCGAAGACGCGAAGCGCCTTGCCCAGCGGCTAACCCGGCGTTCGGGTGAAAAGACATCGTCGCTCGAAGGACTCGGCCGACTCGATCGCGACAAGCACAAGGCTTTTGCGCAGCGGCACCCTGATCAACTTGGGCAAGGCCGCTCGGAGCAGGAACGCGTTCGGCAAGAGCGCCGTGATCGAGAACTGGCGCGGCGCTTGACAAGCCAGGGGAGGGTGTCCCCCCGCCTAGGTGCCAGATTGACTGGTGGCGCTCGCAGCATCGGCGAAATACTCGATCGCTTCCTTCGCGCCGTGCTTGACAGGAGTTCCGAGGTCGAGCCGCAGGCGGTTCGCGCCGTCGATGATCACGAGAGCCGTGCCGTGCGCGTCGCGGATCGCCAAGCCGAACCGTCCTACGATCACGAGCGATGACAGGAGGTATTTCATGTCAATCGCCATTCTGACCCTGCTCCTGATTACCACCGTTTTTGTGGTTCGGACCAAACGCGCTCCAATTCGACATCGCTGGTGCCGCCAGGCGCAGGCGATGTGTGCCGCATTCCAGGGAAGCGATCGAGGACAGGCTCCCGGCTGGATCTACGCGCGCCTTCCGGCAATGGATGCGTTGGCCTTCGAAGATCTGTTGTTCGAGAGTTTCGCCGTTCAAGGGCACAAGGTCTTTTGCAACCATCGATGTACCGGCGATCGCGGAATTGCTGGGCGCGCTCTGATCGCCGGCCAGACATGGCTTGTCCAGGCGAAGCGATACGCGAGCGCCATCCGACCCGAGCATGTTGCCGCGTTCGCCGTGGTGTGTCGTCGGCAGGGAGCGCATGGCCTGTTCACTCATTCGGGGCGAACTAGTGGACTAAGCCGCACCGCTCTCGAGCGATTCCCGCATATTGGACTCGTCTCGGGCGGCCGTCTCCTCGCGCTCGTCGCCGGAACCCTACTGTCTATCGGCGGAGATAGAATATGATTCGCCTGCACCGTCCCGGGCGCGGGATAGCATGGGCTGTTCTCTTCGCATTTCTGGTGTGCGCCACCGCAGCCTCGGCGGCGAAAACTGCAGCGAACGAAGGCGAGGAGGACGCGGTGGCGCGATGCATCCACCTTGCAGCGAACGGCAAACCCTGGCTCGAAAAAACGCTATGGGCCCTGCGGGACCAGGAAGGTGGTTGGGTAGGCGCAGAAATCCGTAATGTCGATGGCTCCGATGATCTGGGTCCGCTCCAGATCAACAGTTGGTGGGTCGAAAAAATAGCCATGCTGGTGCATCGATCGCCCAGGTCCGTGCGGTGGTGGTTGGTGCACGATGCGTGCTTCAATGTGGAGGCCGCGCGTTGGATATTCTTGTCCGGAATGGCGGCAACACATGATTTCTGGACGGCAATAGGCATCTATCACAGCCCGACACGCTGGCGACAGCAAAGGTATGCGAATGGCGTCGCGCATCATCTGACGCGACGCTTCGGCCCACAGGTCTTCTCTAGAGCGCATGATCGACGGCTAAAGCCGGTTCCGGTAGCGCAAGTCCCGACGATCCAGCCGTAAACGAGTTATCCTCAGCCAAGGGAAACAGGCAGCGAGGACACGTGGTGTCCTGCTATCGGGCCTGATGGGTAAAGCGAGCGAGGGCCCGAGGGCAATCAAGAAATTTGCGCTAGCGCAAAACATGAAACCATGCAGATGGTATATGCAAACGACTCGCAATATCAAATTGGCTAACGTCAATGCTTGTGTCTGTCGTTCGACTACGCGCTCTCGGCCAGTCCCCTCGATTCCTGCGCGTCTCGACGCTGGCTCTGCTGACGGCTCTGATGTCCTCTTTGCCACGAGCGGCGCGGGCGCAGTCAGCGACTCCCGGCGCAACCGATGAGATCGTCGTCATTGCGCCGCGCAGCCCTGTTGTTGCGCGTCTGAGGGCTGCCGCGGGAGCCACGGCCGTCGTAGCAACCGAGGACCTACCGGCTAGCGCCAACTTGACGATATCTCGTGCGCTTGCCGATGTGCCCGGCATCGTGGTGCAAGATTTCTTCGGCGGCAACGATCAGCCTCGCATCCAGATCCGAGGGTCCGGGCTACAGCAGAATCCGGTCGAAAGAGGAGTGCTCATGCTGCGCGACGGGCTGCCGCTCAATCGCGCTGACGGTTCCTACGTTGTCGGATTCGCCAATCCCGGCGAGGCCGAAGCAATCGAAGTCTATCGCGGCTATATGGCAAATCGATTGGGCGCGACGGTACTCGGAGGCGCGCTCAATCTCATTTCGCCAACCGGTCGAAGCGCGCCCGGCGTCACTCTGAGAATAGCTGGCGGCAGCTTCGGCCAGTTAAGCGGCAGTGCGCGCGCAGGCTTCGCGGGAGACCAGGCGGACGTGCTGCTCAACGCCGATTTCACCCGGCGCGACGGCTACCGAGAATATAATGAATCACAGCGAAGCAGCGTCGGTGGAAATATCGGTCTGCGCCTGTCCGATCAGGTGACCGTCCGGCTTTTTGCCGACTATGCTGACCTTGGCTTCGACGTGTCCGGCCCGCTGACAAAGAACTTATTAAAGAGCGACCCTGGCGCCGTGTTCTCTGGGCGACGGCGACGCCCTCTGGCGCCATCAATCCTGGCCCGAACGTAGTACGCGACCGACCGCGCCGTGAGGCAAGGCAGTTCCAATTGAGCACTCGCGCGACAGGCGTATTCGGGGCGCATGTGGTCAGCCTCGCCTTCGGGTTTGCCCGGACCGATGACATGTTTCGTTTCCCGATCTCGGCTGGAATTCGTCAGACCAAGGGCGACGATGTAACGCTCGTTGCGCGCTATGCATTCAAGCCCGATGCAACCCGTGCGCTTCCTTTGTTCGAGGCCACCGCCCAATATGTCGCCGGCACGGCCGACCGAGACAATTATCTAAACGTCGCTGGCCACCGCGGCGCGTTGTTCGGCCGCAGCCGTTTGAAAGCGGAGACTCTGTCGCTTAACGGCGGCTTCAACATCCCACTGGCAGAGCGACTTACGCTGTCACCCTCCCTTTCGTGGGCGGAGGCGATTCGGGACAATATCGACCGGTACAATCTCCCGACGCGGCCGACCTCTGCCTTCAATCCCGCTGCTCCTGAGTTGGCCTTGCCAGGTGGTACGGTGCCGACGGTCAGCACAAGTTATGGCCGAAGCTATGATGGCTGGAGTCCGGCGCTTGGCCTGAGCTGGCAGCCCGCTGGGCACCAGACACTCTTTGCGGCTATTAGCCGGAGCTTCGAGCCGCCAACTCATGATGATCTGCTCGCGACCGTGGGCGGCACACCCAATAGTAGTCCCGGCCGGCCAAATCCCGGCTCAGTTGCGATGCCCGCGGCGGCATTCGCGACGCCAGCGCTCAAGGCGCAGCGAGCCACAACGCTCGAGGCGGGGTGGCGCGGCCGCGCTGGTGTCTTCGCCTGGGACGCGGTTTTATACTATTCCTGGGTGCGCAATGAGCTCCTCAGCTTACGTGACGAATCCGGCACATCGCTCGGAGCAGTCAATGCGCCGCGAACACGTCACGTCGGGCTGGAACTGGCTCTAAACGCGCGGATTTCGCCCGTCCTTTCCGGCCGTATCGCTTACACATGGCAGGACTTCCGGTTCCGCGACGATCCTGTGCGGGGCAACAACCGCATTGCGGGCGCACCGCTTCATTGGATCGAAAGTTCTTTGATCTGGCGAGCGACCGATCGTTGGACCGTCCGCGGGAATTTACGCTGGATGCCTGACAAAACACCCGTCGATAATCTCGGCACACTCTACAATGATCCTTACGCCACCGTAGATTTGCATGCAGACTACCAGTTCAGCAACCGACTTTCGATTTTCGCGGAGCTGACCAATCTGTTCGGTAAAACCTACGCGTCTTCGACACTCGTAGTCGATCAGGCGCGCCCCGATCAGGCGGCGTTCCTCCCGGGCGATGGTCGTGCGTTTGGTGGCGGCTTCAACTTTAAGTTTTGAGAAAGGCACATCTATGAGTGGACGCATTCTTATCTTCGCGGTGGCTGCCTCACTCGCAACGCCGGGCCTGGCAAAGTCGACCAACCTTGATCTGGACAAGCTGCACTTCGATACCGTCCATGATGTCGCCAGCCGTGCCATTCTCGCCGTGGACGGCGACGGTAAGCCAATAAGCTTCTTGCTACGCATCCCGAGAGGAAAGTCTTTGCCGCCGCATGGCGCAATTGGGCCAATCAGACTGGTGACAGTTGTTTCAGGCACGCTGTCTTGGGGCGATGGAAGCACAGTCGACGAAGCAGCCGAGCGCAGCTTCGGTTCGGGGAGCGTAATCGTCATCCCGGCTAAGGGTGGCGAGCATTGGGCCGCTGCGCGCGATAGCGATGTTCTTCTTCAGGTGGTTTTGGTACGCAACGGCACACTTTCGCCCGAAGCCGCATCGCAACTTGACCGTTAGGTAGGGCCACCAACCTCGTGCGGACGGGATGTCCGCGCCATTGACGACGTCGTGGCAGTCTGAGCTGAGTCTCCCCAGGATTTTGCCTGAGGGACAATCGGTAAGGAGAGCAGATCAATAGCGCGCGCCGCGATTTGATCGACTACCGACTCAAGCGTCACTGGCCGATGGTGGAAGGCAGGCACCGGCGGAAACACGATCGCTCCCATTTCAGTCACCGCACAAAGATTTCTAAGGTGCCCCAGATGGAGCGGTGCTTCACGCGGGAGCAACACGAGGCGTCTTCTCTCTTTGAGCGTCACATCCGCGGCACGGACGAGCAGGCTATCATCTAATCCCATTGCGATGGCGGCGAGGCTGCGCATCGAGCAGGGTGCCACGATCATTCCAGCGGTTGGAAACGAGCCGCTTGCTATGCTGGCGCCGATATTTGCGCGATTATGGACGTGTTGTGCAAGTTGCTCCAATTCGTCGCGACAGTGCGGGCCGCCCTCGAGCGCGAGAGTGCGCTCAGCGGCGGCGGAAACAACCAGATGAATCTCCACGGCATCCGCTGCCGCTAATCGCTCAACAATCCGTTTTCCAAGCGTTGCGCCTGATGCACCCGATATACCGACGATGACATGCGGCCGGGTCACAAACCTAATTTTGGCCATAGAGCTTCGACGCGCGCTCGAACCTCTGGAGTCGTATCCAAAACCCGTCCCCACGCACGCTCTGTCTCGGGTGGCAACTTGTTCGTGGCATCAAGCCCTAATTTGCCACCAAGCCCCGACTTTGCCGAGGCAAAATCAAGATAGTCGACGGGCGTGTCGGGAACGACCACCATGTCGCGCGGCGCATCGAATCGAGTTGAAATTGCCCAGAAAACATCTGCCCAATTGCGAATGTCGATGTCTCCATCGACCATGATGATCAGCTTCGTGTAGCTGAACTGCGGGAGCATCGACCACAGGCCCATCATCACACGCCGCGCCTGACCCGCGTACCGTTTGTCGATTGCGACCACCATGGTGCGATAGGAACAGGCTTCCGGCGGAAGCCAGAGATCCAGAATTTCAGGGAACATTCGTCGGACAATCGGGACGAACAAGGGAGTCATGGCCTCACCCAGTCGGGACGGCTCATCGGGCGGGCGGCCAGTGTAGGTTGAGAGATAGATCGGGTCGCGGCGGGTGGTGATTGCCGTGACTTTCATCACGGGAAACGGCTCAACCCCGTTGTAATAACCTGTGTGATCGCCGAAGGGCCCTTCGTCGGCCAACTCTGAAGCGGATACCATCCCCTCGATCACGAACTCCGCGCGCGCAGGTACGGGAAGTGGGACGCTTTTTGCACGCGCCAATTCCACCCGACGTCGACGCAAGAGTCCTGAAAAGGCCAGTTCGCTCATCGACTCAGGCAACGGCATCACAGCTGACAAGATGGTCGCCGGATCCGCCCCGATCGCCACCGCAACCGGCATGTCTCGGCCCATGGCCTTCCACATGCAGTGATGTCGCGCACCGCCGCGCTGGGGAAGCCAACGTATGATTGCGCGACGAGGCCCGAGGATCTGCATTCTATAGACGCCAACATTGACGTCGTCGGGATCGCCCGGTGCGCTCGTAATTACCAGCGGCCAGGTAATTAATGGCGCGGGCTCTCCCGGCCAACACCATTGCGCCGGCAATATATCGAGAGTGGTTCGCGCGCCCGTCAACACGCATTCTTGCGATGGTGCATGACTGATCCACCGCGATCGCATCATTAGCCCAGCACGCAAGAACGGCAGCTTGCCCATGGCATCGCCCAGGCTAACGGGAGCATCGGGCGCGCGCAGCGCTGCCAATGCCTCGCCGAGCGCGGGCAGCGTTTGCAGATCGAGGCCCATTCCCCAAGCGATCCGCTCAAGCGAGCCGAAGAGGTTGACGAGCACCGGTATGGGACGAACCTGGCCATCACCGTCGAGAGGGCGCTCGAACAAAAGCGCCGGACCGTCGGCGGCAAGCACGCGCCGGTGAATTTCGGTCATCTCATGGATGAGCGATACTGGCTCAGAAACTCGCTTCAAATGGCCGCGACGGTCGAGCTCTGCCAGAAAACCGCGCAAGTCGTCGAAGACAGGCATCACACGATCGGGAAACGCGCCGGGCATTGCCCGGAGATAGCGCGCCGCGAATTAGTCACCATTGCGTCAGATCAATTGCAACGACGCTGCCGCTGCTACCTTCGTCCGCGAACAGCCGAATCCGGGAAAACCTATGATACTCGCTTCATTATTCTCGCGCGGTATCGCCAGCATACCACGGCCGGTCGTCAGCGTCGCCGCGGCCCAGGCGTTTGGAGCGGTCCTGCGGCGCCATCCCGACCTGTTCGATCGACTCGGTAAGGAAGCCCGCAAACGCTACGCCTTCGTGCCACTCGAGCTGCCCTTCGCCTTCGTTATCGAACCCGGACGACGCACTTTGAAGGTGCTGCGCAAGAGAGTTCGAATTCGCGCCGACGCGACAATAAGCGGTTCGATCTTTCTCCTGCTCGAACTTCTTGAAGGGCGCAGCGATGGCGACGCTGCATTCTTCTCGCGCGACCTAAAGGTGGTCGGCGATATTGAGGCGGTCTTGGCATTGCGTAACGCCCTGGACAACGGCGGCGTGGATCTGCCCCGAGACATAGGAGCTTCTGCCGGTGTTTTTGGACCAGTCGTAACGCGGGCAGTAGGCCTGTTACGCGATCATGCCCTTGCCCGACGGGTCCGACCGAAATGGAATTGATCTGCCCAGCAGGCACGCCAGCTGCCTATCGGGAAGCCGCTATCGCGGGCGCCGACGCGATTTATTGCGGCTTTCGAGATGAGACCAACGCGCGCAACTTTCCCGGCCTGAATTTCACTCGTGCCGAGCTGGCGGAAACCATCGACTATGGGCGCTCTCGGGGTGTCAGAACATTCGTTGCGATCAACACATTCATGCGAGCTGGCGATGAAGCGCCGTGGTACAGGGCGGTCGACGACGCCGTTGCGCTGGGTGCCGATGCGCTGATCCTGGCCGACGTTGGACTGATGGCTTATTCTGCGAACCATCATCCGAAGCAGCGCTTGCATGTGTCCGTGCAGGCGTCGGCATCGAGCGCCGACGCTGTGCGGTTTCTGACCGATCTTTGCGGCGCGCGACGTGTCGTCCTCCCGCGCGTTCTGACCATCCCTGACATCGCCGCGCTCGCGCGGGAGATTCCGGCCGAAATCGAGGCTTTCGTCTTCGGCGGACTGTGCGTCATGGCAGAAGGCCGCTGTTCGCTTTCAAGTTACGCGACCGGCAAATCGCCCAACATGCAGGGCGTCTGTTCGCCTGCGAGCCACGTCCATTATGAGGAAGACGGCGGCAATCTTGTCTCCAAACTTGGCGACTATACCATTAACCGATTCTCGCAGGGCGAAGCTGCGGGTTACCCCACGCTATGCAAGGGGCGCTTCGTAGTTGCGGATACGCCCGGATATGCGTTCGAGGACCCGATCAGCCTTGATGTGATGGAACATGTCGACGATCTTCAACGCGCTGGGGTGACGGCGCTCAAGATCGAGGGGCGTCAGCGCGGCAAGGCCTATGTCGCTCGCGTCGTCTCTACTCTCCGGCGGGCGCTCATTACCCCCCCTGAGCAGCGCCCGGCACTGCTTGCGGAATTGCGTTCCATGAGCGAAGGCCAGCGTACAACCGCTGGCGCCTACGAAAAGAAATGGCGGTGATTGCATGACCGCACGGCTTAACTTGAGCCTTGGGCCCGTCCTTTATCTGTGGGACGGGCCACTCTGGCGCGATTTCTATTTGCGCATTGCGGACGAAGCGCCTGTTGAGGAAGTGACGATCGGAGAGATCGTCTGCTCCAAGAGATCGCATTTCATCGCGTCATATTTGCCGATGGTGCTCGACCGACTGACGCGCGCAGGCAAACGTGTCCGATTGGGCTCGCTTGCGATGGTCACGCTCGAACGAGAAAGCGCCGAACTGCGGAGGCTGGCGGAGCACACCGGCATAACGATAGAAGCGAACGATCTATCTGCGATTGCACTGCTGAGCGGCCGGACGCATGCGATCGGACCCTTTGTGAACGTATATAATGCTACCGCAGCGCGCGTGTTCGCCGAACGCGGCGCCGAACGCATCTGCTTGCCTCCCGAACTACCCGCCGCTTCAATCGCCGCCATCGTTCACGAAGGTCCGCCGATCGCATTTGAATTGTTCGCATTTGGACGCGTTCCGCTCGCAATTTCCGCCCGCTGCGCGCACGCCCGCGCAAAAGGGCGGAGTAAGGATAAGTGCCAGTTCGTCTGCGGAGAAGATCCGGATGGCCTCACTGTCGACACACTGGACGGTCAACCCTTCTTCGCGCTGAACGGCGTTCAGACCGTCTCCTACACCTGTCATGCCCTGCTGAAAGAACTGGACGAGATCGCAAACATTGGTGTGGCCAGTGCGCGGTTGTCACCGCAAAATTGTGATATGGTTGCTGTTGCCCGCGTCTATGATGATTTGCTGAATGCGCGAACGGAAGCGCCAGCCGCATTGGCTCAGCTCGAAAAAATATACCCAGACGTGCCTTTCTCGAACGGCTTCTATCATGGTGTCGCCGGAGCGCATTGGGTCGATTCGTGAGCAAAAATTGAGCTAGGTCAACGCGGGGCTTGTTGCTTCCTTCATTCGTTATTTCATGTTGCCGCTGATGACTGTCAGATGATCGATCACGGGGAATCTGCCCCCGCGGCTGGGGTTACTCGCGTTCTTGTGACAGGCGCGAACGGCTTCATAGGCAGCAATCTCTTTCGGCATTTGGTTCGTCGGGGCAACGAGGTGGTCGGACTCGTGCGTCCGGAAAGCGATCGAGCATTTCTCGCCGATTGGAATTCCAAAACCGTGCTAGGCGATATTGCGAACGGTCATGGTCTCGCCGAAGCGATGCGCGGCGTTTCGGTTGTATATAACACCGCCGGTCTCGCCTCCGATTGGGGCGCGTGGTCCGACTTCTGGAAAGCCAACGTCAAAGGTGTACGTAATGTGCTTGCCGCCGCCCGAGCCAATAACGTCCGACGCGTGGTGCATGTGAGCTCGGTGAGTGTATACGGCTTCCCCGGAGGTCGTGAACTCGACGAAACGGCGCCATTTCTCGCGCGGCCGCATGATCATTACATCACAAGCAAGGCCGCGGGTGACCTTTTGGCGCTCCGGGACCACAGCCCTGATCTGCAAATTTCGGTGGTTCGTCCGGCGGGGGTCTACGGTCCGAACGATCGAGTGACGACGCGGCCGCTTGCAGATGCGCTTCGACGCCGGCGTTTCGTTTTTGTCGATCGCGGCCAGCACATAATGGCCCCAATCTATGTCGGTAATCTGGTCGAACTGATCCGCCTGGCTGGCGAGCACGAGCGCGCTGCCGGTCAGGCGTTCAACGCCATCGACGACCTCCACACCACTTGGCGACAGTTCATCGATTGGTTCTGCGAAGATCTGGGCTGTCCGGCGCCTCGATTATCTGTTCCTGCGAGGGCAGCTTGGCCGATCGCAGCTGCTATCGAAAAATTCGCAAAAGCCGCGGGCTTTCGCACAAGCCCCCCGGTGAATTCTTATCGCGTGCGCGCTACAATGCAGGATAATCACTACTCAGCGCTTAAAGCGAAGCAACTGCTCGGATGGACACCATCCACCTCGACGCGTGACGGAATCCGCCACGCTGCGCAGTGGTACCTCAACGCGGTACCGGACTGCACCGGCAGGCGACCGGCGCGGTGAAAATATTACTGATCAATCCGCCGTGCGGTCCACGCACGATCGGGCTCAAGCACGTAGCCCGCATTGAACCGCTCAATCTCGAGATTTTGGCGGCGGCGCTACCTGCTCGGTATGAAGTGCGCATCGTCGACATGGAAGTCGATCCTCGTGATCTCGATCGAACGTTAAAGGAGTTCCGCCCCGACGTGGCGGGCGCGACATGTGAAGTCGTTCATCTCGACACCGCTAAGGCAGCACTAAGGCGCGTGCGCCAAGCCGCGCCGGGCTGTCTTACGGTCATCGGAGGGCATCATCCCACGGTTTGGCCCCAGGATTTCCTCGACTCCGCACTCGATGTGGTCGTGCGTGGCGATGGTCTTGAGAGCTTTCGCCAAATCTGTGAGGCTCGGGAGGAAGAATCCACGTCGTTCGACCATATCGCCGGGATCATGATTCGCGTCGGTGATGCACTCGTATCGACGCGACCCCGGGCGCTGCCGACGACCCTCGACAACCAACCGATCCCCGACCGCAAGCTCACTGCACGGTACCGGGATCGTTATTTCTATTTATGGGAGAGGCGGGTTGCGGCGGTTCGCAGTTCTGTCGGATGCAGTTATCCGTGCATCTTCTGCTCGTGCCGCGTTTTCACGAAAGGAGCGTTCATCTCGCGTTCCCCGGAATTGCTGGTCGAGGAAATTCGCCGTCTCGACGAAGATTTCGTCTATCTCTGTGATGATCACGCATTTCACGATCCGGCCCGGATGGAAGATCTCGCTGAACGGATTCTTTCGGCGGGGATCAGAAAGCGCTTCTTCACCTACGCCCGCGCTGATTCGATCGCCGAGAACCCAGGGCTGTTCAAACTGTGGAGTCGCGCGGGGCTACGCCTTGTCATGACCGGACTGGAGTCGGTCGACTATGAACGGCTGAGGCGCAATGGCAAGCGCATCGAAGAGGGCAGCGACGAAGCCGCGCTTTCGATTCTTGCCGATGTTGGAATCGGTATGAGCGCCGGATTCCTGGTCGAACCGCATTTCACTCGTCGCGATTTCGCCGCGATCGATGCCTATGTCCAGCGGCATCCCGCTATAGTGTTGACCGAATTCACGCCGCTCACGCCATTTCCCGGCACGGCCCTCCATAAACAGGTCGAAATGGAAATTCTAACCGGCGATCGGCAACTCTTCGACCTGCAGCATTTCCTGTTGCCGACCGAAACGCCCGCGCGAGATCTCTATCGGATGATGCGAGGCGCCTATGGCCGGTCGGTAATCCGCGCCTTCTTCCGTGCGAAGCTTTGGCGCGGTCCCATGTGGAGTTCACACTTCTTTACACTCCTCAAAGGGCTAGCTCTCAACTTTCGTGCTTTGGGACGCGCCCATCTCGACGTCGTCGGCGCAAAGCCGGACTGAACCGAAATGTCGATGGAACCCTCAATCACGTATCTCGGCTGGTCAGGTTTTCGGATCGATAGCGACGCAGGCCCCATATATATCGACCCGCCTTGGAAGATCGCGTTTCCATCCGGAGACCCATTTTCCGTCTTCCTTTCGCATGGCCATCCAGAACACGTCCTCGGCATTCGTTCCCATTTGAAGGGCGCACCTTCCGCCGCCAACGTCGCTATCTTCTCGTCTGACGCGATCTACAGATATCTTCGTAACTCCTCGTCTAGCGCAGCGCCTGTGTTTCTACCGATCCTGCCCGGCGACGCCTTTGGGTTGAGGGCGGATGCGCACGTTTCAGTTTTCGAATGGAAGCACCTGCCCCTGCTTCCAGGTGGGCTGGTGCCGAATATCGCTCATATGATCCGTCTCGCGTCGAAGCCGATCCTCGCCTTGAGAATTGCTTTGGCTGGTTTGTTAGGACCCGCGGCCGGGCCAATGATGGGATTTCAGATTGACGTGCGTGGCTGGAGAATTCTTGCCTATGGCGAGGGCCTGCATCGTTACTGCACTCCCAAAGCAATTGGTGAAACACCTCAGCGTACAGTCGCCTTGGTCGGAGTCGAGCCAGGCGACGAACCCGTCATACCCGGCCTGCTGAAGGCGTGCGGTGTAGGAGTCGCCCTGCTGTACGAGCCTCATGCCAATTGGAGGCGAGCTTTCGGGATGTCGCGCGTCGATCTCGCCGCCCTTCGCGACCGAATAACCGCAGCGGGTATAAACACAGAGATACTCGTTGTTCAGCGGCGCTTCCTCCTAGAGGACAGCGACACGACCGTCGAATGAACCTGCGGGATCTTACGCCAAACTACCTGTGGGCGCAGCTGAACGGCATGGGATCCGGCGAAAACACTACACTGATATCCCCGCACCCTAACGCCGTCGGCTGTGACATCCTCCGGTCCGGTGTCGCTAAGTACCTTTCCTATCCGGTGAGTCCCTGAGGCGCGCGAATTCGTGAAGTGAGGTAGCCGCCAGTAAGCATCAAGGAACCGGTAATGACGCCAGAGATTGTCGCTCGGTATGCGGATCGCCCGCTGCCCCGCTACACGAGCTATCCGACTGCGCCACATTTTGGCTCAGGTATCACGCCTGAGCATTATGCCGAATGGCTCAGCGCTCTACCTAACGGCGACGCCGTATCAATCTATTGCCATATCCCGTTCTGCCGATCGATGTGCTGGTATTGCGGCTGCCACACGACGATCACCGCTCGCGATGCACCGATTTCTCGATATCTTGAATCGCTGGAAGCGGAAATTCGATGGGTGACCGAGGCCGTGGGAAGACGGCTTCCCGTGGGGCACATTCATTTCGGAGGGGGGACGCCGACACTAATGCGGCCGCAGCAGTTTCTCTCGCTGATGAAACAGCTAAGGACGCAATTTTCAATCGGCGCCGAGAGTGAGGTTGCGGTTGAGATTGACCCGCGCACGCTTGAGCAAGCTACCATTGAAGCGCTTGGATTGGGCGGCGTGACGCGCGCGAGTCTCGGCGTGCAGAGCTTTGATCCTGTGGTTCAGCGCGCGATTAACCGGATCCAAAGCTTTGAAAAGACCGCTGAGGCCACCGAAGCGCTTCGCGCTGCTGGGATCAGCAACATCAACTTCGATCTGATTTATGGCCTTCCCAACCAGAGCGTCGAGTCGTGCTTGGAGACCGTAATCCAGGCGCTGACGTTATTGCCCAACCGTTTCGCCGTTTTCGGCTACGCGCACGTACCCAATTTCAAGGTTCACCAGCGTAAGATCGATGAGGCGAGCCTGCCAGACGGGGCACAGCGGCACGCCCAGTCTGAGGCAATCGCGCAAATTTTGCAGGAGGCGGGCTATGTCCGCATTGGCCTCGACCATTACGCCCGGCCGGATGATGCGCTTGCTCGCGCCTTCTCCGCAGGCCATTTGCACCGCAATTTTCAAGGTTATACCGTCGATGCATGCGCGACGTTGATTGGCTTTGGCGCATCTTCAATCGGAAGGATGCCGCAGGGATATGTGCAAAATTCCGTCCTGATTGGCGAATACCAAAGACGTGTGGAGAATGAAGGTACCGCGGCGGCGAAGGTCTGCACCTACAAGGGCGAAGACCGGTTGCGCGCAGCGGTCATCGAACGGCTAATGTGCGACTATCGTGCCGAACTCGGACACTTGTGCGCTCAATACGACACCGATTATCGGCAGCTGCTCAGCTCCGCTGTCGGCCTCGATCAACTGGTCCACGACGGCGTCGCGCGTATCGAGGGCGATGTGCTCGAAGTCGCTGACGAAGCACGGCCGCTGATCCGTGTCGTCGCCGCGGCATTTGACGAGTATTTGGGTCAAGTTCCCGCGCGCCATTCCCGAGCGGTCTGAACCGGCTCGGATTATCCGCATTTCGAGAATCCGCACTCGAGGCAGTTGGTGCAGCCTTCACTTTTGATCAGTGCCGCTGCCCCACAATGCGGGCAGGCCTGCAGGGCAGGGCGAACGGCAGCATGTTCCTCGTCTGGCGACCCTTGCGACTTAAGGCCGCCGATATGCTGCTCGATAATCCCTCCGATCGCCGCCGGCAGCGAGGGGACATAGCGCCCGTGGATCCACGCACCGCCACGCGGATCGAAAACCGCCTTCAGCTCCTCAGCGACAAAACTCACGTCGCTGGTGCGACGAAAGACGGCGGAGATCATCCGTGTGAGCCCCAACGTCCAGGCATAATGTTCCATATTCTTCGAGTTCACGAATATCTCGAATGGACGCCGCGCGCCGTCCTCGGACGTGTCATTGATCGTCACGTAGACGGCATGCGCGCTAAGCGGCCAGCGCAGCTTGTAGGTCGTCCCCTCGAGTGCCTCGGCGCGCGGTTGCAGGACCTCCTCGGCCGCCACCCGCTGTTTCTCTCCGCCTGACTCTTGGGCAGTGAGGATTGAGCCCGTCACGGCGTTGGGCCGATAGGTGGTCAGGCCCTTGCAGCCGAGATGATAGCCCTCGACATAGACATCGGCGAACGCTTCAAAGCTGATGTCGACGGGACAATTGACGGTCTTGGAGATCGAACTGTCGACTAGAGCTTGGGCGGCCGCTTGCATCGTAAGGTGATCGGATGGCGAAAGCGTCTGCGCGCTGACAAACAGTTCCGGCGGCGGCGTGGCGTCACCTTTGACCTGCCGCCAGACCTGCATCGCATAATCTTCGACGGCTTGTTCGCGCGTGCTGCCGTCGGCCTGGCGAATGCGACGTGTGTATGAATAGGCAAACACCGGTTCGATCCCCGAAGAGACGTTCCCGGCAAGCAACGAAGTGGTCCCCGTCGGAGCGATCGATGTGAGGCAACCGTTCCGCAACCCGTATTCGGCGATCAGCGCCCGCGTATCCTCGTCAAGCGACATAAGATTGGGCCGCTCCAGCATCGAACTGTCGTAAAGCGGGAATGCGCCTTTTTCCTTCGCAAGGAGCGCCGAGGTTCGATAGGCTTCGCGCTTTATGATCTCCAGCCAGCGGCGCGTGTGGCCAATTGCCGGGCTGCTGCCATAGGCTGCGCCGCAGAAAAGCAAAGCATCCGCGAGCGCGGTGATACCGAGTCCGATCCGTCGTTTCGCCTTTGCTTCGTCTTCTTGCTCGCGAAGCGGATATCGCGAGATATCGATGACATTGTCGAGAAGACGCACCGCAGTGCGGGTCACGTCGGCCAGGGCGTCTTCATCAAGGAATGCATCCGGCGCAAACGGCTGGTCGACAAAGCGGGCGAGATTGATCGAGCCAAGAAGGCATGCCCCATATGGCGGCAGCATCTGTTCGCCGCATGGGTTGCTCGCACTGATCGTCTCACAATACGCGAGATTGTTTATCGCGTTGACACGATCGACAAAGATGACGCCCGGCTCGGCGGTCTCATAGGTCGCACGCATCAACCGCTCCCAGAGCGATTTGGCCGAAACGGTACGATAGGTCTTGCCGTCAAAAATCAACGGCCAGTGATCGTCAGTTGCGAGCGCTTTCATGAAAGCATCGGTCACAAGGACCGAGATGTTGAAATTGCGCAGGCGCGCAGGATCGCGTTTGGCATCGATAAAAGCTTTGATGTCTGGATGATCGATTCTCAGGCAGCCCATCATTGCGCCACGCCGCTGCCCCGCCGATTCGACCGTGCGGCACATCGAATCCCAGCAATCCATGAAGCTGAGCGGTCCAGAGGCTTCGGCGCCGACACCGCGCACCGGACTGCCCGAGGGACGAACGGTCGAGAAATCCATCCCAACTCCGCCGCCTTGCTGCATCGTGACCGCCGCTTGGCGGAGATGCGCGAATATTCCGTCGAGGCTGTCGGGAATCGTCCCCATCACAAAGCAGTTGAAGAGGGTGACAGCTCGATTTGTACCGGCGCCGGCGAGGATGCGGCCTGCCGGAATAAAACGAAAGTTGGTCAGCGCCTCTGTGAAGCGGGCGCGCCAATGATCTCGCGACTCGGGTTGTTCGACTTCGCTCACCGCGGCGGCGACTCGCGTAATCGTTTCACCAATGCTGCTATCGCCCTCCGTGTCCGTAGACCGAAAGCGATATTTGGAACCCCAGATTTCCTCGGCGAGTGCGTTGGCGAACTCCATTGTGCTTCTCTCTTGCTTGACAGTCGGGGCTGATCGCAGCGTGAGTGAAGGCTGGGGCTTGCTGTTTGATCTACCTCAAAATCGCGCGATTTTTGACTCACCTCATCCGCTAGCTGGCGTGGATGCTCATAGTGCGGAATTAGGCGGGCAGCCGCCGGACTGAACGGAGATTCTCGATGCGACTTCCCTTAGCACTCTGCGCCGGCATGGCGATCGTTTTGCCAACGACTGCCTTTGGGTTTGGAGGTCCAGCCGCCCGATCAACAACCGTAGCTTCGGCGCATGTGGTCAAGATGCTGAACAACGGCGCGTCAGGAATGATGGTCTTCGAACCGAATCTGCTCCGGATCAGGCAGGGCGATAGCGTCACCTTCATGCCAGTCGATCTGGGGCATAATGCAGAAAGCATCGACGGAATGCTGCCCGCCGGGGCAATGCCGTTCAAAGGTTCGATGGGCAAAGCGTTTACGGTCACCTTCACCAAGTCCGGACTCTATGGCTTCAAGTGTGCACCCCACGCCTCCATGGGAATGGTCGGCTTGATCGTGGTGGGCAATCCAGCCAATCTTGCACAGGCCAAGACAATTGCCCTGCCTGGGCGCGCGAAAATTGTAATGGCAAAACTGCTCGGCGCCGTGCAGTAAATCGGACAGACTATGTCGGCACCTTCTTCGCCGCGCGATCTGTTCCTGTCGGCTTCCGAGTACTGCAGTCCTGCGATCTTCCTCCCTGGACGATCGGGGAGGGCCTAGTGCCCGGTCATCGCCGCCGGATCGATCGGCTGGTGCGGTTTGAACACGTCCCCACGGTCTTCACCTTGAACGACCAGCGCCCCCTTCAGCCCCCGTTCCATGCGCGACAGCGAATGATCGACGATTATGAAACGGCCAGGCATTTCGACCTTGAGTTCAACGATCGCAGCACCGCCGGGCGGTACTGATATTGTCTGAACGTCGTTTGTGGGCGGCGACGTTATCGATCCCAGCGGGTACGCTTTGTCGAACAGTTCCCCGATGACATGCAAGCTCGAGGATTTGTTGGGGCCTCCGACACCAAAGAAAATGCGAACCGTTTCGTCCACCTTTGCCACGAGCGGCCGATGCACGAGCGCGTCGACGGCTCCATTGAAAACGTAGTATTCAGGCGTTTCTGCGAGTAATTTATCAATGCTTTCAGTGAGATCGCCCCGTGTGCCATAGGCCTGTTCGGTATAGAGCTCTCCCTGCATCACATAGAATTCACGATCTACCTTGGGCAGCCCCTCGCTAGGTTCAACTAAAATCAGGCCGTACATGCCGTTGGCGATATGCTGCGCTGCCATCGGCGCTGCGCAGTGATAGACATAAAGACCCGGGTGGAGCGCCGTAAAGGTGAAGCCATGGGTTTCGCCTGGTAATGTCGTCGTCGCGACCGCGCCACCGCCGGGGCCGGTGACTGCATGGAAATCGACGTTGTGCATCATGATGCTGCGATCCGCATTCTTGAGGAATACATCGACCGTGTCGCCGATGCGTATGCGGATGAATGGTCCCGGAACCTTCCCGTTGAAGGTCCAATATCGATACCTAGCGCCGTCGCCGAGTTGGCCATCGATTTCAACGGCCTCAAGTTCGACTCGAACTGTTTTCGGATCGCGCCGGGCGATCGGCGGCGGAAGATCGGACGCATCACGAACGATATCAGCCACGCCTTCGGTCGACGAGCCAGCGGGCTCATCTTGCCCGATAGCGGCGGATAATGGCCCACAGACGCCTATAGAGGCTGCGATGAGCAAAAGAGCTTTCATGAACATTGTGGCAAATCCTTGCTCCGCTCGAGCGCTGCATCAGCATCAGCGATCGCCGGCGCCACTCAACCAGAAGCCCGCGCCGCGAGCTGGTCCCGGTTGAGGATTAGGAGGTCGTGAACGCTCTGCATTCTGATGACGCGGGCGGCTTTGAGTGCGCCAAGCTCCCGACTCACCGTTTCGATCCGAATCCCGAGATAGTCGGCGATATCGATACGCACCATCGGCAGCCTGGCACGCAGCGGCTCGCCGGCGACTTGCTTCGTGCGCTCGACCATTTGAAGCAGGAAGGTTGCGAGCCGCTCCGGCGCCGTCTTGCGCGCCAGCAGCACCATTTGTTGCTGCGCGGCGACCAATTGGTTGGCAGCGTTGGAGTACAAACGCCGAGCCATATTGGGATGCACCTCGACAAATTCATCGAAACGCGCACGCGGAAAGCGGCAGAGCTTGGCCGCGGAAACCGCTTCGATCGTGAACGAATGCTCGTCCTCCAATGTCACACCGACGAAGTCGCCCGGATATGAGAAGCCCGCGATGTGCCGCCTTCCGTCGGGAAGCAATCTGGTCAACCGCAAGACGCCGTGGCTTACGCTGTAGACATGACGCGCCGAATCTCCTTCCCAACAAAGCGCCTCATTCGGCGCAAGTACGCGGGTCGTGCCGCACCGGCGAAGGACGGCAAGCTCGTCGTCTCCGAGTGCGTTGCACACCGCGAGGTCGCGTACGGGGCAGCCGAAGCATGGATGGCCGGGGGCTAGCTCATTGCTGTCATTGGTGCGGCCGCCTTCGTGCGTTCTCCAGCGCGAAACTTTATCAGGCGAGGGCCAGTTTGACTCCGCCTTGAGCGAATGCGGCATGGGTTAGACTCCTCGACCTCGGCATGACAATAGAGCACTCATCGATCGGGTCTGTCTTGAGCGGCAGCAAACTCGCGAATCGTCGCGGCCAAAGTATCGCCCAAGAGTGGTTTCTCAATCAGTCGAGCGCCTGCCTCATCGATCTTTTGCCGGAGGCTGCGGCTTGGGTTGCTCGTGATGACGATCGCGGGAGCGCGGACATCCCTGGCGCGAAGACGGCTGAGTAGGGCGAGACCATCAATTCCCGGGAGCCGATGGTCCACTACGATGCAGGAGGTGCTCGCGGCACTTTGGCTGGCGAGCACGGCCTCGGCACTCTCGAAAGCTCTCACATCAAACCCCTCGATCTCGAGCGCAAAAGCGATCGAAGAGCGGACCGCTGGATCATCATCTACGAGGAGGATCTGATTTCGAGACATGGCCTGTGCTCAGTTTGCCACGGGGTTATTGCCACACCACCTCAGGCGGCTTGCTTCCAGTGAGGCTCGAGCACGACATGTGGCGGGCAGGGCGCCACGCCGTTCTGGGGCAAGCCGGCAAGCTCATTGGCGAAACCATGATTGACGTCCCGGTGATGTGCCTCGTCGGCGCGCACGACCAGCACGACATCGCGTAGCCGGGCATTGTCGGGCAGTCCCCAATAGCGCTTGGCAATAGCTGGCGCGGCAACATTCTCGGACCGGCCTTCGTCGATTTCTGCGAGGTAGTGCGTATAGCTGATCACCGCCTCCTCCTCGAAATAGCCAACCACGCGGTGTGCTGTTTTGGGGCTGATCAAATAGAGAGCGAAAAAGGCGAGATAGAATACCCATTGCACGCCAATGATAACCGCACGCTCGTACCAAGTCGGCTGGCTCACCTCGACGAAAGTCATCAGATGCATTCGCTCGTTCTCGGCCTCGTCCATCAACGTCTTTATCCACCCCTTGTCGTCGCACATACGGCGCAGGCACTTGAGATGATTGATCGTCGCGCCGACCATGCCTGGCACGGCTGCGACAGTTTCGAGCACGACCGCGCGATGGCCGTACCGTTCTGCAAAGAAAGTGTCGGCAATCCACCGAAGGGCCTTGGTGAAGCCGAACGCAATTCGATCGGACGCGCCTCTCGGCTGGTGATGTACGCCAAGATCGATCATTGTCGTTGTCATCTTGATTCTCCAACTCGGCGCGGCAGTGCAGCCGCGACATCTGTCACGGGCCCCTCTACGGCGGAGCCTGGGGAGCTAAAACTTGGGTCTTCATCCTAGGGTAAATACCGGAGGCGAGCCGTCGGCACGCGCTGTGCTAGGACCGGCATTTCGACGCCGTGGCCCCGTGCAACCCGAGCGCCGTTTGAGCGCGCTTGCCTGCACGTTGATCGGAGTTGCGGTGATCGCGCTCGGCTTGGGCGTCCGAATAATCTTCGCCTCCCTGTTTTCCAGCGCCGCGACCTTTACTTTTTTCGTTCCTGGGGTGGTGATCGCGGCCGCCGGCGGTGTGAGGTCGGCAACAGCCGCGACAATCATCGGTGCTGTCGCGGGGATTTCGCTTGATGCTCTTACGGGAGGTCTGCTCCCGAGCGATTGGGTCGGGGCGGGCGCCTTCCTTTGCGCTGGCGCTGCAATCGCTCTCGGGGGGCGCTCGCTGCGATATGCGCGCGATCGCGAAGCGGCAAGCGCCCGTGAGCTGGCACAACGGGATGCCCACCTAACGTCGATCCTCCAAACGGTTCCTGATGCGATGATCGTGATCGATGAAGATGGCCTTATTCGCGATTTCAGCGGCACGGCGGAGCGCCAATTTGGGTGGACCGCAGATGAGGTTACGGGCCGGAATGTGAGCATGTTGATGCCGTCGCCCTATCGCGAAGCGCACGACAGCTATCTTCAACGCTACTACCGCACCGGCGAGAGGCGTATCATCGGTGTCGGCCGGGTCGTCGTCGGGGAGCGCAAGGATGGCTCCACTTTCCCGATGGAACTCGCGGTAGGCGAATTGAGGCTCCCTGAAGGTCGGTTTTTCACCGGCTTCGTGCGTGATCTCACGGAGCGACAGCAAACCGAAACGCGCCTGCAGGAACTTCAGAGCGAACTTGTTCACGTCTCGAGGCTTACAGCACTCGGGGAGATGGCTTCCGCGCTCGCTCACGAGCTCAATCAGCCGCTGAGCGCAATCGGCAATTATCTGGTGGGTAGCAAGATGCTGTTGGGACGCGATCCCGTGCCGCATTCGCGCGTCGCGCAGGCAATCGGTCTCGCGAGCAAGGAGGCGCTGCGCGCCGGCGAGATTATTCGGCGACTGCGTGACTTCGTCTCCCGGGGCGAAACCGAACGCAGGGTGGAGAGTCTACCGAAATTGATCGAGGAGGCGAGCGCATTGGCGCTGGTGGGGGCCAAAGAGCACGGCATTCTCGTTCGCTTCGAGCTGAGCCCCGAAATCGATCTGGTGCTCGTCGACAAAGTTCAGATCCAGCAGGTCGCTCTGAACCTCATTCGTAACGCCGTAGACGCGATGGCGGATTGGGAGGGCGCGCGCGATCTGACGATCTCACTCATCCCTTATGATCGCGAGTTCGCCCTGGTCAGCGTGGCTGATACGGGGCCCGGCATTCGCGAAGACGTCATGGATCAGCTCTTTCAACCCTTTGTCACGACCAAGCGCGACGGTATGGGCGTGGGCCTCTCCATCTGCCGTACCATCATCGAAGCACATGGAGGCAAAATCTGGGCGGATGCTGGGGAAGCTGGCGGAGCGGTCTTTCGCTTTACCATTCCCAGTATCGCCAAGGAGGAATTGTACGATGGCGAATGAGCCGGTGGTTCACGTAATAGACGACGATGAAGGCGTGCGCGGCTCGCTCGGTTTCCTGCTCGATTGCTCCGGCTTCTCAACCTGTCTGTATGAATCGGCGATTGAGTTTCTCGATGCTCTGCCCACGATCGAGCACGGCTGCATCATTACCGATGTTCGGATGCCGCAGATGAGCGGTATGGAACTCGTGACGAAGCTGAAAGCGGCTGGAGTACCTGATCCCGTAATCGTCATTACTGGCCACGCGGATGTGCCCATGGCGATTCAGGCGCTCCATGCCGGCGTTTGGGATTTTATCGAGAAGCCGTTCAGTGACGACGCGATTCTCATCGCGGTGCGGGGCGCGCTTGCCAAGCATCGCAACCGCCAGGAGCTCGAAATCGAACGGGGTGAGATCGGACAACGTCTCGCTACTCTTTCAGCGCGCGAGAATGAGGTGATGGAAGGTCTCGTCGAGGGCAAGGCCAACAAAGTGATTGCCTTCGATCTCGACATCAGCGCCCGAACGGTCGAGGTTTACCGTGCGAATGTCATGACCAAAATGGGTGCCCGTACGCTATCCGAACTCGTGCGGATGGTGATGATCGCCCGTCTCGCCTGACGGTTCAACCCCGTAAGACGAATTGTCGTATCTTCTCATATCCCGAGACCCCGAAGGCTCTGCGAAGCCAAAATTATGCGCGGGGGAGCGGGATCGAGCGATCCCTCAATCCCGTTCGGCAAACATTAAATTTTCTTCGTTAGTCCGGCGTCAACTCTAATTCGTGGCGTAACGATGGGCTTCGATCCCGCAACCCTGCTTACCGTATCGGCAACGGCATTACTCATCTGCACCCTCGCCATATGGGCAAGCGGCGAGCGCGCCGACGTCGATCGGCGTTGGTGGGGGGCAGCCTTTTTGTTGGGCGCGCTCGGCTTTGGTCTAATGATCCTATCGCCCGACAGAACTTCTGCATTATCGCGGGATTTCGCCAACGTGGTGTTCATGTTCGCTTACGGGTGCTGCTACACAGGCGCGCGCAGCCTCGCTGGACGACGGCCGATCGCCTCAGCCATCGCAGGGGGGGCGATCATTTGGCTTGCGCTCACATGGGGTTTGCACGCTTCCGCCGCCCTGCGTATGCCGCTCGCCTCGGCCTTGGTGTGCGGCTATGCACTACTCATCGCTGGCGAGCTCGTGCGCGGCATCAAGCCGGAAGAAAGAGCGAGACGGTTCGCGGCGGGGCTATGCCTCCTGCACGCGGTTTTTTTTGGGGCTCGAGCCGTCTTTGGCCCGACGCTCGGCCTCGGAACCGCCAATCCGGATACGACTCTCAATGTCTGGGCTGCGATGCTTGCGTTCGAAACGATTCTTTTTTCCGCCGGGCTGTCGACGCTGATCGCCGCCGCGCTGAGAGACAAGGAAGCTCTTGCCGATCGCCGGCTGGCACTTACCGATAGTCTTACGGGAATCGGCAACCGTCATGCTTTCGAGATCCGCGCACCCGCGCTGCTCGAAAAGGTTTGTGATGGAGAGCCTCGACCTGTGTTGCTGCTGATGGACCTCGATGGATTCAAGGGGATTAATGACAGCCAGGGTCATGCAGCTGGAGATCAACTGCTCGTAGACGTTGCAAACGCCGCTCGGGGATGTCTTGCCGATCCAGACCTTTTCTGGCGAATCGGCGGCGATGAGTTCGTGGCGCTGTTAATCGGGCCAGCGGCGGCCCGTGCGCCGCTTGTGGCCGATGCGATCCGCGCCGCCGTAAAGCGTTCGCCGCGGCCATTTCTAGATGCGGGCCCGATATCTGCGACGATCGGTCTTGCACCGGCGCGAGTGGGCGCTTCCTTGGCTGAAATTTTGGGAGAGGCAGATATCGCGCTTTATGCTGGCAAGAGCCACGGACGCGACTGCGTTGTTATCGCCGGAATACCAAGCGCCGACAAGCCTGGGATCCCCGCGGACGACTTAGAGGATCGTGCTTTCGCCGTAAGCCGTGGATGAGCGCCCGTCAGCATGTCCTGTTGAGGAGGCGGCGCGTTACTGAACCGTCGAGAATCTAAGCGATTAGCTGCACGATCGACACCTGGCGAGGGCCGTCCGATCGTTCAAGCGGATCTCTGCCCAAAACCATTTATGCTAGTGATCCCGCCGCTGAGCGGCGGACCCCGAGTTGCTTCTCGCCCGAGAGGATCGGGGAGTCGGTCCGTCAACAAGGCGGAGCGACTCCCCGGACCACTATTCGGCCGGCATCAGTTCGAGTTCGTCACGCACGATGCGTGGCGCGCTGCCGCCCAGCAGCAGCCGGGCGAGGAACAGCGCCAGCAGGATGGCGCCAATCCCGAACACGATGTCTCCGGGAACCCGCATCCACACCAGCGTCTCCATTACGCGGCTGTGGATGACGGCGGGAGATCGCGCGTACCAGAAGCCGTTCGTGATGCTCTGATAGGCCTGATAGAGGCCTGCCGGCACTAGGCTCAGGAATACCATCGCGCCGAGCCCAAGGTTGAGCGTCCAGAACACCGGCTTCAGCAGTGCATCCGACCAGGCCCCGTCACGAAACGCCGTCCGCAAGCAGAACAGCATCAGCCCGATGCCGAGCATTCCATATACGCCGAAGAGCGCTGCATGGGCATGGCTGGCAGTGAGATTGAGGCCTTGGATATAATAGAGCGAGATCGGAGGATTGATCGCGAATCCTAGGACGCCGGCGCCCGCAAGATTCCAGAACGAGACGGCAACGAAGAACAAGATAGGCCATTTGTATGTCTGCACCCAAGGTGCGGCTACCGTCGCGCGATAGTTGTGCAGCGCCTCGATTCCCAGGAGCGCTAGTGGAACCACCTCGAGCGCCGAGAACATGGCGCCCCAGGCAATCACCGGGGTCGTGGTTCCTGAAAAATAGAGATGGTGCAAGGTGCCGAGGATGCCGCCGGTCAGGAAGACCGCGGTCGAGAAGACGACGGCAGTGTTCGCAGCACGCGCGCGCACCAGACCGATTCCCGAGAAAATGAGCGCGATCACTGCAGTCGCGAACACTTCAAAGAAGCCTTCGACCCACAGATGCACCACCCACCACCGGAAATATTCAATCATGGAAAGCGATGTATGCCGTCCCCAGGTGAGAGCCGCGCCGAAAAAGAGGCCGATGCAGATCGTCGATACAAATACCATTCCGATCAGTCCGCGACTCTCAGATGGCCTTCGGAGAGCGGGCCAGAGTGCGCGACCCACCAGAACAAGCCAGATCATAAGGCCCGCAAAAAGCAGGATGGCCCAGAATCGGCCGAGGTCGACGAACTCCAACCCCATATGACCGAACCAGAAGTTGGTGCCGCCCACGCCCAGCTTCTGTTGGATGCCCAACCACTCACCGGCGAACGACCCAATGACGACCACCAGCAGGGCAATCCACAGAATGTTGACGCCGAGACGCTGGTATTTGGGCTCATGCCCCGAAAGCATCGGCGCGACATAAAGACCCGTTGCGAGCCAGGCGGTGGCGATCCAGAAAATGCCCAATTGGGTGTGCCAGGTGCGCGTCAGCGCGTAGGGAAGGATGTCGGACAGCGCGATGCCATAGAAGTCCTGGCCTTCGACCGCATAATGTGCGGTGATCGCGCCGAGGAGCACTTGGGCAAGGAATAATCCGACCACTGTCACGAAATATTTGGTGGTCGCCTTCATTGACGGGGTTGGCTTCATCGTGAGGAGCGGGTCGCTTGCAGGCGCCTCGACAAGTTCCTCGCCACCGTTTTTCGCCTGATACCATACCAGCCAGCCGATGCCGGCAATCAGAAAGAGAAAGCTCGCGACCGACCACATGCCGAGTGACGCTGAAGGCGTGTTGCCGACCAGCGGATCGTGAGGCCAGTTGTTCGTGTAGGTGATCGCCTCACCAGGACGTTGCGTGACGCTCGACCACGATACCCAGAAGAAGAAGGCGCCGAGGCTCGCACGCTCGGCGTCCGTTTTCAGCGAATGTTCGGGGATCGCATATTGAACGCGCAACTCCCGTAGCGACGGGTTGCCGCTAAACAGCACGGCATAATGATGGGCGACCTGCGCGACAGCTTGTGCGCGCTCCCGAGAAACCGTCAGCGTCTTCGTTTCGGGATCATAGGTATTTGCGCGGAGCGTCGTCTTGAGGCGTTGGTTGAGGGCCGCTTGCTTTTCCGGGTCCAGGCGGTCGAAGGATTTTCCGTTCTCCTTCTCCGCCCATATATTGAGCAGTGTGCTGGCCTCGCGATGGAGCCAGTCAGCGCCCCAATCGGGAGCGACATAACCACCATGGCCCCATACCGAGCCGAGTTCCATGCCGCCAAGCGTCTGCCAGACCTCTCGGCCCTGCTCGATGTCCTTTCTCGTATAGATCGTTTCCCCTTGCGGGGTGACGATCCTTTCCGGGACTGGCGGCGCCTTCACGTAGATTTCGTGGCCGAGAAAGCCGAGGACTGCGAACGACGCGATGAAGATCCCAGCGAGCCATAGCCATAGCTTTTTCGAATTGTTCATATGCTCCCCCCATTGGGCGATAAAGCGAAATACGGACGATCGTCCGATATGCGCCGGGTGAAGGAGGCAACATTCAGGAGAGCTACCTAAGGGCCGTAACGGAGGGGAAATCCCGGAGTATGAGCCTTGCAGCACGCGCGCTAACTTTTGCGGAAATTTTGACTTGGATCAATAAAGGGGCCTGACCGGCGCATGCAGTACGACCGGATTTTCGAGCAAGCGATCGACCGGCTCCATGCCGAAGGCCGATACCGCGTCTTCATCGATATCCTGCGGAACAAGGGCGCCTTTCCCAACGCGCGCTGCTTCGCCGGGCACAATGGTCCCAAGCCGATCACGGTGTGGTGCTCGAACGATTACCTCTCGATGGGCCAGCATCCCAAGGTGATAGCGGCGATGGAGGAGGCGCTGCACGATGTCGGCGCCGGCTCCGGCGGCACGCGCAATATCGGCGGCAACACGCATTACCATATCGACCTCGAGGAAGAGCTCGCCGACCTCCACGGCAAGGAAGCGGCGCTGCTGTTCACCAGCGGCTACGTCTCGAACGAGGCGACGCTGTCGACGCTGGCCAAGCTGTTTCCCGGCATGATCGTCTTTTCGGACGAGATGAACCATGCCTCGATGATCGCCGGCATCCGCCATGCCGGCTGCGAGAAGCGCATCTTCCGCCACAACGACCTGGCGCATCTCGAGGAATTGCTCGCCGCCGAGGACCCGGCCGCGCCCAAG
>Ga0164242_10000068_pt1 | contig 120245 bp, 102 predicted proteins | sample OricomgcompostMG_FD_108783 | JGI IMG/M metagenome (GOLD analysis project Ga0164242, IMG submission 108783) | Miracle-Growth compost microbial communities from Emeryville, California, USA - Original compost - Miracle growth compost (MG) ...
CACTTCGCCATCCATCAGGATAACGAACTCATCGTGCGCGCAGGCGAACCAGGCCGATTGCCCTTCGGTGCGCAGCACCTCGATCGCGTATTCGAGGTTCTTGCCGGCCACGACCTTCTCATAAGGCGCCGACTTCGAAGCGACTTCGAACACGTTGGAAAAAACGTAATGGCTGGCGCTGCCGCTCGTGATTTCGATCTCGCCCTTGCGGTAGCCGTCGAGCGAGCCGAAGACGGTATGGAATGACGTCCCGGTCATTGCTGTCTCCTTGAGTTGAATCCGTTGGTCGGAACATGTTGTCGTTGGATTCAACTTTAGGAGCGCAATAGGGTGGCAACAACCGGCGCCACAGCGATTACGGCATTCGCGCTTCGCGAATAATCGGCTAACTCACCCAGCCACGCTCGATGAGCGGCAAGTCCCAGGCGGGCTCGGGGCCCAGCCAGTCGCAGAGAAATTCCACGAGCGCCTTCACCTTCAACGCCTGACGCTGCGTTGCGGGATAGACCGCGGCAAAGCTGAGCGGCGAAAGCGCATAGTCGGTCAGGATCGGCACGAGCGAGCCGTCCAGTAGCGCCGCGCTCGCGACGAGCGTGGGCAGGCACACGACGCCGCCGCCCGTGAGCGCATAGTCGCGCAGCAAATGAACCGAATTGGAGCGGATCATGCCGGGCAACTCCATCTCCACCACCTCTTCGCCATTCGTCATGGTCCAGCGGTTGCGCGAGGGATAGCCCGAATAAAGCGCCGTGGTGTGCTGCAACAACTCGCGCGGATGCTGCGGTGCGCCATGCTCGCGCAAATAAGCGGGCGCCGCGCAAAAGAGGCGTCGCACGGTGAAGAGGCGCCGCTCGATCAGCGAATCGGAGATGGGGGGAAAGATCTGGAAGGCGACGTCGAAGCCCTCTTCGATCGGATCGACCACGCGGTCGTTGACGATCACATCGAGCTGGATGGCGGGATAGCGCTTGTTGAATTCGGCGAGCGGCGTGGCGAAGTGGCTCAGCGCATAGCCCGGCAGGATCTGGATGCGCAGGCGGCCCGTGGGCGTCGCGCGCAGCTCGCGCATCTGGTCGGTCAGCTCGTTGACGCGCCCCACGACTTCCGCGCACTCGCGATAGAAGGTCTCCCCCACTTCGGAGAGCCGCACATGGCGCGTGCTGCGATGAAAGAGCGGCGCGTTGACGAACTTCTCGAGCTGCTGGATACGGTTCGTGATGACCGAACTCGTGACGCCCAATTGTCGCGCGGCTTCGGCGAAGCTGCTCGTTTCGGCCACGCGGACAAAGGCCTCGATACTCAAAAAACGGTCCATGCTGCTCCCTTCTCCACCGGTATCGCTCGTCAGTGCGCAGTGTATACGCTGACGAGCGCATGCGGTGGCGCGCGCGGCGACGCCAGGGCCTGCTCACGCGGCCAGCAGGCCCTCGCCGTTCATTCCGGTTGCCCGGTCGCCGGGAACTCGACCGCGACGCGCTCCCGGCGCCGCAGCTTCGCGGGTGCGGTCTCCGTGAGCAGCAGGCTCACGCCGATGCCGAGCACGACCGCACAGATCGGCAGCCAAAGGATGTTCTGAATACCGAAGCGCGTGGCGACGAAACCGGCGAGCGCGGGCGCGACGCCGCCGCCGAAGATCTCGCCCGCGCCCACGACGATGCCGATTGCCGTCGACACCATGCCCACCGGCGCAGCTTCGGTCGCGACCGGCCCCGAGAGCAGGGAAACGAGGCCGAGCGTGAAGAACGAGGCAATGAACAGCACTGCGAACAATTCCACCGGATGCGGGCCGATCCCGCGGAAGATATACAGCATGACCGCGGTGCCGGCGAAGCCGACCACGCTCGCGACGCGCCGCCCCAGCAGATCGGAGAGCCCCGGCAAGCCGAACTGTCCGACGAAACCGCCAAAGCCGATCGCGGAGACCACGATGCCCATGCGCTGCGTATCGAGCGAAAGATAGCCGGTGAGGTACAGCGGCAGCATGGCGCCCAGCACGAACACCCCCGTCATGGCGCAAAAGAGCGCCACCATCGCAATGGGAATGTTGCGGCTCCGGAACACCGTGCGCCAGTTGCCGCGCGCTTGAGGCGCTTGAGGTGCTTGAGGCACGTGGGGCTCCCGAGGCGCTTCAGTCGCATGGGGCGCGTGGACCGTGACGGGCTCCCCTTGCTGCAATTGCGATGAACGCGGCTCGCGAATCACGCGGAACATCAGCAGACCGAGGATCAGCCCCGGCACCGATACGAGCGCGAAGACCCAGCGCCACGACACGACGCTCAGCAACTGCGTGGCGATGATCGGCGAAAGCGCGAGGCCGAACAGCGCGAAGCCGCTTTGCTGCAGCCCCAGGTTGAAGCCGCGGCGCTTCGGATGCGAGGCGTCGGCGGTGGCGGCGAAGCTCGTCGGGCAGAACGAGCCCTCGGCCACGCCCATCAGCGCCCGCACGGCGAGCAAGCTCACGAGGCCACCCGCGAGCCCGGAAAAGCCGGACAGCAGCGAGAACGCAAGGATGGCCGGAATCAGCACCTTGCGGCGCCCCACCTTGTCGGAAATGCCGCCCATGAGCGCCGCGAAGATCCCCCATGAAAGCCCCAGGATGCCGACACAGTTGCCGACGTCCTGAGCGGTCAGATGAAGGTCTTTCATGATCGATGGAAAGAGCGGCGCGATCAGCCACCGGTCGAGGCCGACCAGCCCGAAGCCGAGCGCCAGCAGTACCACGGCCTTCCATTCGTAGGCCACGTCCCAATCCTGCGTTTTCATTTTCGTCTCCTGTCGACGGGAGCAGGCGCAAAGCGCGTGGTCCCGTCCCATGCAAGGCTCCAGACGGCTCGATCGGCCGCCGGTGGGGCAAAGATAGGCGCAACCGCAACGTGGAGGGTATGGGGCAAGGGCCGAATGCGCCATTCGCGAAACGCGAATAATCGCCGGAAGCCGCGTGGATGAAGATTGGATGGAGGGCGCCGGGACCGGCGCCCGCTCACGAAGCGGCCGTGAACGACGACTTCGCTACCGCACTGGAGGCCGTAGACGCGCCGGCAGCGCATACTCCGCCGCCTGCCATGCGAACAGGCCGGGCACATAGAACAGCAGATCGCGCACGCGCCGCGCGCCGGCGAGCGCGAGACAGGTCGGCGCATCGAACCCGAGCAGGCCGCCGATCAGCACGAAGCCGCCCTCCTGCACGCCAAGCCCGCCCGGAACCAGAAAGGCAGCACTGCTGACGAGTTGGATGAGCGCTTCGATCACGAACGCCTGCGCGAAGGTCGCCTGCGTGCCGAGCACGTGCAACGCGCACCAGATCTCCAGCGCGTAGCCGAGGCATTGCAGCGTCTGCCAGACGACCAGATAGCGCACGACCACGCCCGTCTGCCGCCAGATCAGCTTGACGGATTGATCGACGCGGATGGACTTGCCCACCAGATCGACCACCTTGCCGCTCGTGATCCGGTTGATGGTGTGTGCCGCGCGCTCGAACGGCCGCGCGTGCTGGACGAGCGCGAACAGCACCAGCACCGGCGCGAGCGCCGCCATGCCCCAGAAGAAGCGCCCGGCGATACGTGCCGCATCGGAATCCGCATGGCCCAGCACATAGCCTGCCGCGACCATCCCGAACACGAGCTGGCTGATGAGCGTGAGCTGCATGTCGGCGACGAGGCTCGCGGCCGCCGTCGCCGGACGCACGCCGGCGCGCCCGAGCAACCGGAACGAAACGATTTCCCCGCCGATGCGCGCGACCGGCAAGAGACCGTTGACGGACTCGCGAATCCACACGAGCCTGAGCATGGCCGCGAACGACGGGCGCTGCGCCGGGCGAATCAAGGTGCGCCAGTCCCAGGCGTTCGCGCACATCGGCAGGATGTGCGCGAGGGCCGCCAGCACGAGGCCCATGCCCGCGGCCTGCAGAAGTTCCAGCACGGCTGCGGGATGGTCGCGCCATACCAGCCAGACGGCAACGGCAAGACCGCACAACGCGGCGATACGTCCAAAATATTTCATCTGCGAGCGCTCTTTTATTTCTCGTGCACGGGCAAGAGCATGCCGTTGGCATCGACGCGAAAGCGCGTCCCGCGCCACACCACGCCCGACGAGCAAAAGCTCGCAAGATAGATCGCGAACTGAACGGCGTCCCAGAGCGGCAGGCACAGCAGCCCGCGTCCCTTTTGTCCGGTCGCGCGGTCGGTGCGCCAGACCAGCAGCGCGCGCACGAGCAGCGCGACGCCGGCCAGCGCCCATGCGGCCAGCGCGCCGCCCGACAAGGCGAGCGCAAGCAGCGCGAGCGGCAACGGATGCATGAGCACCGCGCCGAGATGCCCCGAGCGGTCCGCCGCGCGTATCGTCCGGCTCCAGCGCAACTCGTGGGCAAACAGCTTGGAGAAGGTATTTTCCGTGCAAGCGTGCTGCACCACGATGGGCGGAATGGCGACAGTGGCGCCCGCGCGCCGCACGGCTTCGCCCACCGCGTGGTCTTCGGCGAGGTGATGAGCGAACTGCGCGAGACCGCCGATGCGGGCGAGCATATCCCGCGTCATGGCGATGGACTGGCCGAAACACGGCCGGGCCCGCCCGAGCGCGAGCCCCGTGACGACGCCCGGCAGGAAATGATAGTTGGTCAGCGCCGCGGCAAGGCGGGGCCAGAAGCCGGGCGCGCACAGGCCGCGGTAGACGGTCGTCACGAGCCCCACGCCCGGCTGCTGCAGGGTTCCCACCACCTGGCGCAGAAAGTTCGCTTCGACGCAGACGTCGCTATCGGCAAAGCACAGCACCTCGTGCTCGGCCTTCTCGAGCATGTTCACGAGATTCGCGATCTTGCGATTGGGCCCGTACAGGCGCGCATCGGCCACCACGGTGATGTGCGCGTCGGGATAGCGCGCTCGCAGCCTTTCGACGGCCGCGAGCGCCGCGTCGCGCGCATCGTGAACGCCAAAGAGATACTGCACCTGCCCCGGATAATCCTGCTCGAAAAAGCTGGCCAGATGCGTTTCGAGCCGCCATTCGTCGCCATGCAGCGGCTTGACGATGGTGACGTCGGGAAAGCGCTGCGGCACCGCCACGCCACGCGCGAAGAAGCGGCCAATCAGCCTGCACGCCGCTGCGGTATAGACAATGCCGACGATCGCACACAGGCCGCAAAGACCCGCCATGAATTGAGCGAATAATTGCGCGACCGTCAGCAATGCCACATGGCCTGGCGCAACCACTACGGATGCGATGTCGATCGGGGCCGGGGCCGCTACCATGACGCCGCCCGTTCGCTCCGTCGTTCAGGGTGCGGGAAAGCGGCGCTGCGCCGATCGTTCGGTGATGAAATCATCGCCAGGCATGCTCCGGTGCGTTTTGCGGGGAGGCAATGCTGCAAAAGTCGCTGCGAGAACCGCTGCGAGAACCGCTGCGAGAACCGCTGCGAGAACATTACGCGCTCCCTTCGAATGCTCATCTGGTTCGCCTGTTTTCCGCCGATCCGGGAAGCGCAAGCATCGCACAAAGTCGACTCGACGAGCGTACCAGCGTTTTCTGACGAAAAGATTAATTGCCCCTCCGGACTTTCACCGACCTGGACCCGATTCGTGCGTGGCCTCGCGGCGCGATATCGGATCCGCCGGAGCGCGTTTCGGGCACGCCACGGGCGACGCAAACCCGACAAGGCCTGCGTGACTACGTTCACTTCCGCGATGGTGCGTCACTCGCGAGCAACAACGGGTTGACGAGTTCGAGCTTCAACGGCTTGTCCGGATCGAGCGTCTTCTTCCCGGTCACGTATTTCCATCCGCTGCCGCTGCCCGGATTGCGGTAGAACGCGACAATCGCCACGTATTGGGTATCGCTTTTCATCGCCTGCGCAAGGCTCGCGGACGCACCGGGGTTGAGCGCGACCGCCATGCTGTCCTGCAGGTCCTGCGCGAGGACCATGCGATCGTTCTTGAGCAGATCGTCGTAGGATGCCGCGTCGAAGACCTTGCGGTCCTTGAGCTGATAGACACGCACGGCGACCGAGGTCGCGCGACCCGAATCGTCCGGATTCAAGGCTTCACGCGCGGTCAGATCGACATTGAGCTGCTTGACCTGCTTGTGGAAGACGGCGTGGAATGCATTCGACGTCGTATCGGAAACGGCCTGCCACGCGCCGCAACCCGACAGCGCGAGCGCGGATGCAGCGGTGGTAATGGCAAGGCGAATAAACATGACGGATCCCCGGTTATTGACGTTGTGGACATTGTGGATTCAGGTAGGGATTGGGTGCTGGCGCGGGGAACGCCTCAACAACCCCGAGCGGAATGACGATCGTCTGTTCCTGCGCGGCGGGCAGCACCGTCGTCCAGCCGAGGCGCGGCGCGGGCCCGGCGGATACCGCGGCAATCGTGCCGATGGTTGGCAAGGGCGCAATCGTTGAGGACACCTGCATGCGTAGATGGATGTCGGCCTTGACGCCCACATACAGCCGGACGAACGCGAGCAGCTCGCGATTGAGCCACGCCCCCGGCAGCAGGTCGTGCGCCTGCTGCGCATTGCCGGGGTGCAGCGTGGCCCGCGCCGCGCGACTGCGATAGGCGAGTCGCCTGCCGAGCACGTAGCCTTTGCCCAGCCCCCCTGGTGCGCCATCTGCCTGTTCGCGCACCGATGGGCATGAAGTCAGCGGCCGAGGTTTGCCGGCGCCCGTGACCGCCGGGAAAAATTCGTCGACCCTCACCGCCACGCCCGGCACGGCCAGCGCGATCACGCCGGCGAGCCCCTCGGGCGTGCGGGTCTTCAAGGTCAGCAGGCCCAGCAATGCGAGCATCCGCGAATCGTGCAGGCCCGCGCGCTTCGGCTTCTCGCCCCAGCCGAATCCGACCAGGCACAGCAGGTTGCGCGAATGCGAGTCCGTTCCGCCCTCGCGGAAACTCTCGGGGTAACGATACTTCTTCCACGCACGGTACAGCAGGGTGACGAAGCGGTGATTGAAGCAGTCGAGAAATGATTCGACCACCTCGTGCCCCTCTTCGCGCAGAACAATGTCGTCGACGAAATGAGGCGGCATCGCCGCATCGACGCCATAGAGGCCCATGAACGTCGTCCGTACGACGGGCGGCATGCGCGGCTCCGAATCGCCCCGCGGATCGCCGCAATCGACTGCGGCGACCTCGCCCGCCGGAAACCCGGCGCGCGGCCACCCACCGAATCGCACCGGCTCATGCTCGGGCGTATCGCGCGTGCCCAAACCCGGACGATCGGGGGCGCGAACTTCGAGCAGACGGCATAGCTGCATGAAGCTCATGCGCGGCGCGCGCGCCAGCAGCGACACCACCAGCGGCTCGAGATCGGGAAGATCCTGTGGCTTCATAGCGGCGCGCGTTGAGCCTTGCTGCGCGGCCAGACGGTGCGCGTCTGCGAAGGCAGGCTTATGATCGCAAGTGTCGTGAACAGGTTGATCTCCGCATACAGCGCGAAGAACCGGTGCAGCAGCTCGCCGAAGAGCATCACGTCGCCCTCGCCCGCGAACGCCTGCGAATCCAGCGTCACCTCGATCAGGACACCGCGCTCGACCGAGCCGCCCGTCACCTCCTCGAGCAGTTCCTGCGAAACCCAGAGGATGCCCGCAAGGCGCCGGCGGTTCAGCTCGTCGCCGGTCCAGTCGTAGAGTGCCAGTGCGCCGCGCAGGACTTCCGCGTCCATCAGCGAGAGAAAATTCGGCGCGAGATGCGACAGCAAGCGCCACTGAAACCGGTCGTCCGTGGGCGGATAGAGCGGCAGGGTCGGCGCAACGAGATTGCGCACGCCGGCGACATTCGGCGTGCTCGCCGCGAGTTCGCTGATGCTGGCCTCGCGCAACCCCTTGCGCGGCAGCATGCCGTTCGTGCCCGTTACGCGCAGGGAGAGACTCTCCTCCGGCAGGGTTTCCATGGTCTCCCAGGCGTGACCGCCGAGCACCACCCAGGTCTCGTGCAATCCGGACACCCCGGCGCGTACGCGCCCGTGAAAATACCGCTCCGGCGCCTCGTGCCGCAGCATGCCTCCACGATGCCGGAACGTCGCGAACGGCACGTACTCGTAGCGTTCGGCGGTCTCGTGATCGAACGTCTCGATGGCGTCGACCGAATACGTTTCGACGTGCTCGCCATGATGGCCCGCCGGGACGACGCGGTACTCCGTATCGTGATGGTTGATTTCGATGGGCTCGGCATCGAGCTCGAAGAGGTTGATCACCGGCGTGCAGAACAAGCGGATATTGTCGCGACTGAAACGCTGATCCGAGGGGTAGGCGTCGTTCAGGACGATTTCGAGCTCGAATCGGGTCGCTCCCGCAGGCACTTTCGAAATGGCCAGTCCGCATAGATCGACGAAGAGGAACTTCTCGCGGAACGAAAAATACTCGAGCAACAACTGGTAGCCCGAGAAGGCGGCGTCCGCCTTGGGCCACAATCGCTCCTCGGCCGAGAAACCCGCGGGCTCGATCGTGACGCCGGGCAAGGGCACGGCCTCGCCGTCGCGCACCTGCGCGATACGCCAGAGTATCGAGTCGACCTGGCGGGTCAGTGCGAGATGCATGGAGAACGCCACCGGCAGATCGGCGTTCAGATGCAGACGCAGACGCGAAAGATCGGTCTCCTCACGCCGCACGGAATGATGCAACTCGAAGCCCAGCCGGATGATCGAGCGGCCATCGTGCCGCACACCCGGCCCTGCGTGCGTGATGGAGAGCGGCTGCAGCACGACGGCCTGAGTCGTCCGGTACAGGCACTGCACGGTGCGTGGCGTCGTCCCCTCGGCGCCCGCGGGCTGCACGCTGATCGGCGCGGAGCGCACCGGCACGCCGGCGGCCACCCTTTCCGTTCGCTGGAGTTTTTCCCGCGGCGGCATGAGTTCCGCGATCGAGAGCGACGGAATCATGCGGAGGTAGTGCGCCCACAGCAGGCTGACGAGCCCCTCGGTGAGTTCCGGCAATTCGTCGTCGAGCTTCTGCTGAAGACGCCCGGTCAGGAAGGCGAAACCCTCGTGGAGCCGCTCGACGTAGGGGTCGCGATCGCCCACGCGATCGAGGTTGAGCAGGCGTGCGCGGTCGGGATGCACCTTCGCGAACTCGCGGCCCGACTCGCGCAGGTAACGCATCTCGGCTTCGTAGTAACGCAGGATTGGATCGTCGTGGTTCATGGCTGTTTTCCAGAGGCGAATCAGGTGATGGTCAGCGCACGTGCGGGATCGAGCCGTACCATCTCGGCCTGCAACTCGCCGATGCGGCGCGCGAGCGCGGGCTTGTCGGCGTCTTTACGGTTGCTCGCCGCCTTGAGTGCCCGGAGCAACTGATGCTTGACCTCGAAGATCAGGGCGGGCTCCCAGCGCGTGAGCGGCAACCCCTGCGCGGACGCATCCAGTTCGACGAGCAGCGCGACCGCCGTATCGGCGCGCCCCGCATGATCGGCCAGACGAGCCATCACGAATCGTTGCAGATAGCGCTGACGATCGGTCCTGATCCCCGGCAACGCTTCGAGCCACGAGAACGCCGCTTCGATCCCGTCGCGCCCGGCCAGATCGCGCGCCTGCGCCTCGATCTCCGGCCAGTCGCCCGCGCGCGCGTCCGTGCCCTCGGCCGATATCGGCAAGGGCGCCACCCCCTCGCCCGCTTCGAGATCGCGCACCACGGCGTGGCGCGCGATCCATTCGAGCGTCGTATCGTCGGCAAACGGTGTGCCGTCGCTGAAGTGCAGCCGCTCGATACCCGGCAGCCGTTCGAGAAAAAGCGCGAAGTCCGCGCGCAGCAGTGCGCGCCACGCGTGGTAGGGCGCGCCGAGATGATCCAGAGCCGTATGCTGAACGCACTGCAGATCGAACCAGAGATGGTTGACACCTTCCATGAACGCGCCCTCGACGCGCTCCAGAAGCTCATGCCATTGCTTCTGCAACACGAGCCGCTTCATCTGCTGCCGCAGTTCGGCGCGCGGCTCCACGAGCCGGGTATGGAAGGCCGCATCGCAAGGCGGGACTTCGTGCAGCGTATCCCAACGCACGCTGCGCACGAGCCGCACCGCAGGCAGATAGCCGTTTTCCTGATCGCGCAGCCACGCGGCCATCGCACGGGCCTGACCGAGCAGGTCGAGTGCCGAGGCGATGGGTCCGGTCGATGGACTCACCGTAACGGGCGACGCTAAAGCGCTGGGTACTTCGGCGCCTGACGCTAAGGTATCCTTACGTTCGAAGCGCGACACCAGCGCCTGCAAGTTGGGCCGCGCGGCTTCGGGCCAGACACTGGTCAGTGTCACCAGTACGTCGAGCGCGGCGAGCGCTCGCTCGAGATCGGCTGGCGCGAATTCGCGGCGGCTGTCGAGCAGGTCCGCCACGCGCGCGGTGGCCAGCATTTCGAGCGCGCCTTTCTTCGCCTCGGCGCGCGCGGGCAGCACGGCTTCGCCAAACCGGTCGACGAGCGCGGCGGCGAGTTCGAGGCCGTCGGCAAACCCGGCTGGCCCGTCCTGACGCGCGCGCGCAAACGCATAGTAGCCCGCAAGACGCAAATCCTTGCCGGTCTCCTTCAAAAGCTGCTCGCACGAACGGACGATCAGACTCTCATCGATATCCGAGAGCTTGCCTGCCTCGTCCTTGAGCGCGAAGAACGCGTCCTCGTAGCCAGCATCGCGACCGACACCGGCCTCGCCAGCGCACGGCTGAAGCCATGCCGACCACGCGTCCAGGCGCGCACGCACCAGCTCGCCCGCATCCTCGCGGGCCGGGAAAAGGCCTCGGAACAGTTCTCCCAGTTTCATTGCGCCTCCGGCAGCGAACCCTGCGGCAAAGGCATGGCCGCCTGCTTCGCCGCGACCCGCGCGGCCGGCGGCAAGGGCGGAGGACTGCTCGCGGAGCTTCTGAGAGCCACCTTTGCGCCGCTCCCGGCGAAGATCCGCGTGGGCAAGGTGAAGTGACGTAGTTGCAGCACGCCGAGCGGACCCGCACCGCCGTCGCTGCGCAACTGAACCTTGAGCGGGATGCCCTGGGTCGAATCCGGCGTCCAGCTGAGCAGATAACGTGCATTGTCCTGCTGGGACACCTTCGCGCGCTCGAGCAACCGGATCGGTCCGAAGCGCCCCTGCGCATCAAGAGCGGAGCGCAAACCACCCTGCTCCGTCTGCCATTCGATGTGTGACAGATTATCCAGCGACTGCCCCGGCCATTCGAACGACACCCACTCTTCCCGCTGGTTGAAGTAATGCAATTCGTTGTTCGAAAACACGACGCGCATATCCGTGATCCCGGGTGTCGCGACGCCGCGCAGATCGAACCGGATGCGCGCGTCTCCGGACGGGAACAGCACGATCCCGGCCCGCAACAGCCGATTCAGTCCTTCGATAAAACCCGGATCGAGCATGAGCGCGCCATGATCCGCCCCTTGCGCGGGCACCCACTTGTCGCCCTGACGCTCGACAATGCCAGCCAGTTGCGTGGCGACGAACTGCGCAATCACGCCGCTGTCCGGACGCATGAAGCGAACCATATCGGGTAACGAAGCATCGTTATCCGAATCCGCGAACGGATAACGGCCGCCGAAAGCCAGGTTCCAGTCCGCCACGATCGAATTGCGCCAGATGTCGTTCAGGCTGGCCGCCGCAGGCTGCACGACCGCCTGCCACGTCTGGTTCAACGGCGCCTGCAGCAGCTGGCCGAAGCCCGCCCATTGCTCGCCAAGACTGGCGGCCACGCGGCTCGCATACTCGCGGCTATCCGCGATGTCGGACGTCTTGCCCTGCAGCACGGATTGCGCCGCCACGCGCGCCATGCCCTCGGTGTCGGCGCTGTTCACCATCTGCTGGAGCTTCAGACGCATCGACGTCACCCGTTCGAGATAGCGCGCCAGGCTCAGGTCCGCAGCAGACACCATTTGCGCGGCCGCCTTGCCGGTCTGCGCCGGTGCGCCGCCGACAAGATCGCTGCCCGTCAGACGCAGGATCGGCCCGAACGCGGACGCAAGGGGCGCGCGCTGGGGCTGCGCCTGCTTCGACGGATCTTTCTCGTCGGCGCCGACTAGCTGCTGCGCCTTGCCGATCAGCGTGTCCGAGAGCGATTGCGCCGTCGCGCCCGCGCCGGCCTGATACACGACGGCGTTCATGAGCGCGACTAGCGGCGAACGTTGAGGGTCGCCCAGAAGCGTGAGCTGGTCGGCGGTGGCCGACAGCGTCGGAGCGGACTGCCAACGCAAGCTATTGAGGAACGACTCCCATGCGCGCGCATAGTCCTCGAAATAGCGTTGACGCAGTTCGGCTTTCAGGCTCGAAGACGCCGGGTTCCCGGACCTCACTTCCGATAGCACCCAGTCGCCGGCAACGTTGCCCCGCTCGCTCGCTTCGTCTATCGCCCTGGAGATACGCTGCTCCCAGGCGTCGCGCGTGAAGATGCCCGGGATCGTCTGCGGCGTGTTGAACAGACCGCGACCCGTGGTGTCTCCGAGCAGCGCGGCCAGCGAGACCGGCGGGTATTTCGGCCTGGCGTCTTCGAGAATCTGCTGGTAGACCGCATCCGTCGAGTTCTGGATGCCGCGCACGCCAATGATCGTTTGTCGGGCGGCGGCGACAAGGCCGATATCGGCCGCCATCGCGAGCGCGGAACCGCGCGCCGATGTCGTCGTACCGAGATGACTCGCGAGGAAGGCGATGGTGTGCTGGCGCAGATCTTCCCACGTGCCCGCTGTAACCGGTGCATCGAATGGGCGTGCCGGAGCGGCAGTCGCGAGCAGCTGCGGCGCCAGAAACGACGCTGCGGCCCGCTCGGGCTTCGCGAGCATCAGATACGCCTTGAGCGTGTCGTACGCCGCCTGTGACTGCGCACTGCCGCCGCTCGCGATTTCCTCGTCGGACATGGAGGCGAGCTGGCGCAGACGGTCCTCCAGCTTATGGCGGATCGGGCTCACGAGGATGCGGCCCGCGGCATCCGCATAGCCCGGCCGGAGCGCCGCGAGCAGCGCGCCGTCCTGATTCAGGCCAAAGCGGGTCATCCACGGCGCGCCTTCGCGCTGGCGTGCTTCGAGCGTATCGATTTGTCTGTCGAGGCTGTCCAGCGTCTGCATGGCCTGCGTTGCGGTCTGGGCGCCAGAAAGTTTCGCGAGCGTGTCGCTCGCGGCGCCGACCGTTGCGCGGTTCGCCAACCCGGAAACCATGGTGCCCGCGGTCCAGAGACCCACGGCTGCGGTGGCGACCCACGCACAGGTCGTGGAATACGAAAAGCCGACGCGCCGGCCATGTACCTTGCGGCTGTGCTCCGCGATGGTTTGCCAGATCGACACGTGCTGTGGAGCGACGGACACTTCATCGGTTTCGTTGTCGCTCTCTTTCTTGTTCTTGGGCGGCGCTAATTCGCGCTCCTTGAAGAGCGGCGCGAACAAGAGGCCATGAACGGCGTGACGCCAGTGCCGGGAGGTCCGCAGGACAAGCCCCGATAACGCGCCGCTCACCGCTTCGATATGTTTCGAGAGCTCCGCGGGATAGCGGTCGCGATGGTCCTGCGCCAGCCGGGCGACGCCGAAGTCCGCCAGCGTGTGGGAAAGACGCTCTAGCGATGACTGGATTTCGTTGGCGCTGGTGCGCGCGTTCGACCAGGTGAGACCAATAGCCTCGTCCGGGCCCGTTGATTCGGTGCCGAAGTCCGTCACGTTGAGCAGATAGGCCGGTGCGGCCCAGCGCAATGCGCGCGCGTGACGCGCGAGGCGTTGGCCGGGATCGTCGTTGTCGAAAGGGGTTTTGGTGGACAGACGATTGGCGGTTATCGCCACGATTGCGTCGATCGGACGATGCCTTCGCATAACGCGTATCTTCTCGAGCCAGTCGACGTCGAGTGTGGCGCTGGTTTGTCTGGCGTAGAGGAGAACCGTGTCGCCGGTGATGATGTAGCCAGCCCCGACAAGTCCAGGTACCAGCCGTTTGACCAATGGTTCGTCGCCCGCCACCAGAATCCAGCGTCCTCGAAATCGCCAGAGCATACCGTGCCGCTCTATCCACGCGACGCGCAATGCGTTCTGTCGTACAAGCGCAAATTGAGGTCCAGCCCCGGCCGCTGATTCCTCGCGTGCTAACGGGTCGCGCTTATACGCACCGCAGCGGCGCCGTGGACTATGGCGCGCGACGACTCCCCATGCATTGGTCACATGTGCTCGCATCAGGATCAGCACGACGCCGAATGCACATACCCAAAGTGCGCGTCGTACGGGCGACGGATCGTAAATTGCACCGTGTTCCCAAACGTACAGCGCTCCAACTGCCGTGAAGGTGATGACGGTGATCCAGTATCCGGAAATTTTCGGCAATTTCATGCTTCTGTACTCGCCTGATCCTGCTCTTTGTTATCGGGTTGAACGACCGAAAACCAAAGCGTCTCCTCTCGTGCTGCGACAAGTTGCGGACACTTTGTCTCAAGCGCACTTTCTATACCGAGCGCTATGGCGAGCCATCCAGAGACCTGACCGACATCGCCAAGGAACGCAGTTATGTCCCGAATCGGCTCAACGCCGCCTACCTGACCACTGGCCGCCGCTCGCGGTCCGACGTATTTTGAAATCGCCAGTTTCTCGCTACCGCCGACGCCGCCCAACCATACGTCATCCACCCTATCCAGACTTGTCTGCCCCCACAGCGACCCGCGTGCTATCGCAAATCCGAAATCTTGCGGGATGCTTTCTACCGGACGATGCAACAGCGCAATCGGGCGAATCCCATGCCGTCGCGCCAAAGGCGCCCATCCCAGCAAAATCGCAGTTGCCGCTTCAGCGCTCTGGCTTGATGGACTTTCACGCAGGCGCGCACTCACATACAACACACAGCGTTCGAGTGCCGGCCCGCCGCGAACGTCGAGCCAATCGTCGAGTTCCATCATCCCCTTATCGGATGCAACCAACGATGTGATTGCGGGACGCTGCTTTGCCGACCTCCAACTCACTTTCCATGCTTCCAACAGCGCATTCCGATCGACGTTTCCCGGAAGATGCAACCGGATCGAAAACGGAATATCTGATGGAAGAAGTTTGATGGATTGTGCAATTGATGACGTGAGTTCCTTGAAGCAAGCCCGGTATCGGGTAGGATCCTCATCGTCACCAGCAAGTCCGATGGATCCATACTGATGACTGTTATCTCCACTTTCCGCCGCTGATGACTCGCTCCCGAAGGTCTCCCGGAGAATCGCACTGACTCCATTCGTTCCAGCGCCCGTCAGATATGAATAACCCAGCACTGCCAAGGGCTCGCTAGCGAACTCGATACCTTCGCGCCGGTCTTCCTGCCGCACCGCATTCTCCGCTTCAATACGCTCGCATTCCTGCCCCCAATACAAGGTTCTCAGGCCAAACATGCCAGCCCATACCAGAAGCGGTTTCACGAACACATGAATCCAGAACCGCCCGGTGTTGGTCGGACCGCCGGGAGGCCACGCTTTTAAAGCGATGGCGGCACCCACTACCATCGTAATGACGAGAAAAACCAACCACACGATCGGGTTTGGAGGCGACGGCTCGCACTCGTCAACGCTCTCCGCGGGAAGTTCCACCGGCATATCCGACCTTTCAGATCAAGCTGGAAAGAAGGCGGCAGCCACACATCGCACGATGTCCATGCCGTGCGATCGGAACACCATCGTCCGTCATTGTTTCGTCGCCTTCAATGATTAGATTCGGATGGTTATCGTGTAGCGGACACGTTACTTCGTCGCCCTTTCGCGCGACCCGGCGCCCGTCGAACTCCATATGGTCCGAAGCGCTGACGACACGGCCACTGTGATCTGTTTCGTCTCCCAACCTGATAATATCGATCATTCTTAATTCTCCGGTTTTAATAATTGCAATTTCGGAAAAATTCAAATGAATGAATTTTTCTCGACCAGACATATCTCTATGCGATCGTTTTGGCACTCTCGTTAGTCTGCTCCGCGACCGTAGGGCTCCAGTCATTTGGAGGCTCGTAACCCTGGTCACCGAAATAAATCATTCTCCAGTTCTGCAGCTTTGACGCGTCAGCGCCGAATCCCGCCACAGAGTCATGCACAAGATAATCAAAAAAATCAAGCAACGACTGGCGGACGGAACTGGACCCCGTAATCAATGAAATATCCTCGTATGCACGTGCAAGCATTGCTTCGCGCAAGCTAAGCGACTTGCCATCGAGCTTCTTCGTTTCAGCATCAGCCGAAGCTCCATTGACGGCATTTCCGCCAGCTGTAATGTTGGCCAGTTCGGGCTCGACGTTCCTTACAAGATCGTCGTTTCCCGTTTTTCCAAGTGCCTGCTGCGCAGCCGGGATACGTGTGCGGGCAGCTTCGTCATCCGTCAATTTTGACAGGTAGCTTCGCGCTAGATACAATGGATAAAGATGCTCCGCAACGGCTTTTTCGACAGGGCCAGTCGCATGTGCGTATGTCTGGTAAGCATCGAAGAGCGCGGCTGTCCGAGGCGCTATCTGAAACGTGGCCCGAACTTTTTCCGACATTTCACCCAGCGCTCGAAGCGGGACACCTGCTGCGAGCGCTGCGCGATACATATGCAGCAACGGAATCTGGCTTAATTTTTCGTCATCTTTCAGCGATCGAGTTTGCTCGCCGGGCGCATATCCGCCGCCAACGTCAGAATGGACACCTGGGTAGATGATTTCGACACAATTCGGAGGATAACTCTTCCCGTCACGAACCGAATCGAGCGGGAACGAATCGCGAACCTCATGTGCGGCAATATAATGAACGCATTGCTCGATCATCGCTGGGATTTTTAGATTGTTCGCCCAATTGTAATGTCCATCCTTCGGAACAAAAGTAAGTAAAGAACTCACGACCGGAAAAGCTGCAGTCGCATAAAATTTTACTTTAGGACTCCGATCAATAATTTTTGCACTATATGGTATTCCTTCAGAAGCCACAGTATCAAATATTCCCAAGAAGTACAACCGAATAGGGTAACCTTGATATTGCCATCCGTCTCCCACCTTCTTGCATTCTCTGGCAACTCGAACGGCGAAAGCACGTGCTAACGCCGAACCTCTGGAGAATCCGAATAGCGCTACGTTGATCATCCGAATCGGTTGCCTCGGATTTTTCGCTCGTGCCTTGGCTTTATGAATTCGATCATCAATCTGCTGGCGGGCCCACTTCAGACGCATCTCACCGCCAGCTCCAATTGCAAGTCCGGCTTTTGAGTACGAATGCTCACCAATTTCTGGAAACGGAGTTCCAAGACCCGGGATATAAATCGGATATCTTCCCGTGTCGTCATCTGCTAGCTGGTGTGACGAAAACAACCTGGTAACGTTGCTTTGCTTCGACTTTGGTGTGTCATTGTCCGAGTTGTTTCCTGTTCCATCGAAGAACAGCGATAACCAAATCGATTGCGAGCAGTCTCCGGTGCCAGGTTTTTTTTGGGGATCAGTGCACTGCATTGCTGCAGCACGCTGTTCTCGCTCAAGCAACGTTAAGTACCTAAAACCTGCAGCCTGTGGCATTTCGGTATTATCCAGCATCTCTACCCTCTATCGCACATATGGAAGTCGAGTTTCAAGCTTCAATCGGGGTGGTGAAGGGCCATCACGTCCAGAGATAGCCCCTTCAATGTGTCCGTCCGGATAAAAATGGATCTCCAGGTAGCTGGGATCAGGTGGGATAGGACCGGTCACCTTAACCCTTACAGTCTTGTATGGCCCCGCAGATTCAATTACCGTTCGTGGCGGATATGCCTCAAGTGCATCCATTTGATATTTGACATCTACCCAAAACGGTGTCTTGGTGTCTCGATCCATGACAACGCAACACATCGTTTTCCCTCCACCAGCCGTTGGCGTACTCAGTTCCACATTCCCTCCCCCCGCGCCATTGACCGAAAAATTGGCCACCGCGCGATCAGTATAGTTATATCCAAATACACCGAGCATATAGGGATCTTTCTTGCAACCTATCAACGTGACGCTTGACAATAAACAGAGAAAAACAATAAGTGCACGATCTTTAAAAATCATCGTCATTTCTTCCTATCGAACGTATGGGAAGCGTCTTTCAAGTTTCAACCTGGACAGTAACGGTCCGTCATCTCCGGATGACTACGCCTTCAGTTTCCCCATCCGAATAAAAGTGAATTTCAAGGTAGCCAAGATCAGGTGGAATAGGGCCGGCGACCTTGACATTCGTTGTCTTGTTTTTCTCTCCACTAGCCGTTGGCGTACTCAGTTCCACATTTCCACTCCATGCGTCATTGACCGAAAATCTGAAATTCCTCGATCAGCATAGTTATATCCGAATACACCAAGCATATAGGGTTCCTTCTTGAATTCCATCAACACGGAGATTGATAAAAAGCAGAGAAGTACAACCAGTGTGTAACCTTTTGAAATTTTCGTCATTCTCGACCACTCCTATCGAGCATAGGGAAGTCGGCTCTCAAGCTTCAACCTGGGTGGAGAAGGCCCATCACGACCGGAGATGGCGCCTTCAATTTTCCCATCCGGATAAAAATGAATTTCAAGGTAGCCAGGATCAGGTGGAATAGGGCCTGCGACCTTGACCTTCGTTGTCTTGTATGGCTGGGACGGTTCGATCATATTTCTTGGAGGATACGATTCGAGTACACTCAACTTGACCTCTACCCAGAACGGTGTTTTGGTGTCGCGATCTATCACGACACAACACATTTTTTTTCCTCCTCCGACTTTTGGCGTGCTTAAGAAAACATTCCTCCTCCAACACCATTAACTGAAAAATACGCAACTGCACGATTGGTATAGTTATGCCCGAACACGCCGAGCATATACGGTTATCTTTTGCAACCTGCCACGAACACAAAGGACAAGATACCAAACACGAGTGCGAATAGATTTCTTCTCGTCAACTTCATCTTGACTTGTTCATCACGTTTCAAAAACATTGGGAGTAGTGGTCAACCGTCGACCCTGATGCGAGATCGCCGCATTCAGAGTACTTCGCGATTTGATTCAGCTAGAGCCATCATCAAGGCGGTTCTTGCACGCTTAGCCAACAAAACTGCGCTGTTCCTTTCGTCCTCGCTCGCGTCGACCAATGATCGTTCACAGATTTCATATCTGGTTCGCAAATCGAATTCGGCCAGAAGATCACTATCGGTCTTACCCAGCGTGTGCAGTACGGAATCTGGCAAGCTTGCGTCGATGAATGCCTTTGCCTGCTGCTCACTCAAGCGTAACGGTGTACGATAGGGATCAACGTCCCCCGAGCCACCCCGAATACGTCTCAGTTGTAGACCTCTTTCAAGAAACCACCACTCTCGGGCCACAGCGAAGAACTTCATTCGTTGCTCATCCGAAAGTGCCTGTTCCAGAACGGCGAGTGAGCGTGAATCGAAATACTTCATCTGCCATTCACTATGGTCGTCACAGACTACGTCAAGGCGCTCTCGCAGTGCGTCCGCGAGTATTACGAATTCCAGATGGGAAAATAGAAATGAGACACTTCTCACATCCGCGACACAACATTCCGCTATCCGTCCAAGTAATATCGACGGCTGCGCCGCTCCTTGTGAAAGTCGAACCAGAAATGGGCCATATTGATCGTTTCCTGTCGCGCGTCTTGCATCAAAGATCAACGCCATCCGCGATGGCGCCACCTCTGGGCCAAACCATTGGCTCAATTCCGCATGTAGTGTGGGGTGTCCAACTCCATAGACAAGCGCGCATAGGAGAAGATCAGGGTTGGCGAGCTGGAACTCATGTACAGCTTTGGAAAGCGTTTCGCTATTCATTTCGTTCCCAACAATGCGTCTTGAGAATATTCGGCCAGAAGGCACGGGATACATACCGATTTCGGCAGAATGGGAAGGACAGGCTGCTTACCCTCGGGACCGAGCTTGCTCCAGGTAGAGCATTTCTCGAGAATGCTTCCTGATGTACCATTTTCGATACCGCTTTGCGAAATACGAATATAGGACCCACCAGATCCAATCCATACTTCTTTTTTGGCAGAAATAACAAGCCTCCCGTCGGTGCTCGTTATGGTAAGGTCTTTTAGGGCACCGAGCAGCAGCTCATCACTATGTGCCATGATCTCACCTTGCCCCTTGTCCGCCAGAAGTTTGAATCCCTCATGCAGCGCGAGCAGAGAGATCGGACCACCGGCCGTTAGCACAAAGTGATTCTTTACTCCAATGTCGGCGTTACCGCCGGCAGTCGCAATCAAATTTCCAGCAGCACTCATCTGGAGATGAGTCCCTGAGATCAGCCCCACGCCATCTGGTGCACTCGCAAGCAATCCAGCTCGTCGCAGACCGTTTAGTGTTTCATTGAGCAGCGCTTTTTGTGCCTCATAGTCTGCGACCACCGCATTTGCGGCTTTTGCTGCCTCCGCGAGTGCCTGCATTTGCTCCAGAGCACGATCGAGCAACTCCTTGGCCGGCTGCATGTCGAGTTGCTTGTCTTTCGCATCGAGCTTTTCATCGGCCGACAGGAAAAGTCCGTTCGCCCCACGAACTGCTACATGTCCGTCCGAGCGCAATTCGGCGCCTTGACCACGCTCCTTGCGATTTCCGTCAACCATATGCCCCAAATTAAGCTCACTGGTCTGAAACGGCGTGGTCAGATGAATATGCTCGATCCCCTCCTTGTCCTCCATGCGCAATTCATTCTGCGCAGCCGTACGAATGAGATTTCGCGTGTTATTGAGGTTATTGACCAGATCCGGGTGCAGACTGTCGTGCATCGCACCGATGATGACCGGCCGATTCGGATCCCCCGCGGTGAAGTCGAGCACCACTTCCGCTGAATCGATCAGCGGGAAGTGATGACCGTAGTCATCGCCGCTGTAGGGCTTGGCAAAGCGCACTGGCCGACTGCTGCCACCCGGACTCCATTCATCGAGATCAAATGGCAGCTTGATGACATACCACCCCTGCTCCGTCAGATAGGCGTATTTGTAGTTCCCCGGAGACGTAATACGGGCCGGGAGAATGCCCTTGATAGCGGGTCTGTCGATCGACGCCATCGACGTGCGCCAAACGCGGTCGGAGGGAATGCCCTCGAACTTCACCTGATACGATTTGTTGCGCGCACCATACGAACGCACCGACGTGACAAAAATCCCATGTTTGGCGTCGGCCGGCGTCGGGTCGACACGCATGACCTCACCCGCCTCCAGCCAAAACGGATTGCCGGTGCCGATGAAACTGATCTGACTCGCCAGATGGGCTTGATGCCGCAAACGGGCCACATGCCGACCTTCTTCGAGTGTCTCGTAGTGCTCGCCCCAGCGATAGTCGACGGCATGGGTTGTCTTGTCGCCGCGCGCCGCGTTCTCCTCAACCAGCAGCGACACATCCGCCTGGCGGTGGTTATAGTCATGCAAACGCACGGCTTCCGGAACACGCCGGGTTAGCCGCCGGAGCGTTTTGATCGAGTCAGCGCCGACACTCTCAAGGCCGGAGTCGCGGCGAAACGGCACTGTGCGCTGCTTGCGCGCATAGGCATCCAGATCGTCACCGAACACCATTACGGCGTAATCCTTCTTCTGCTCCCAGCGGAACCAGATGCCCTCTTCCGCACAAAACCGCTGGATAAACGCGAACGTGGTCTCGTGATACTGCGTCACGTATTCGTGTCGCTTGTACTGCGCACGCAGCTTGAAGACGAAATCGACTCCGGCACGATAGCCATAATGGCGCAACGTATCGGTAATGATTTCCTCCACGGACTGCTTCTGGAACAGGCGGCTCGTAACACCCCGGTTCAAATCGGCCAGTTTCGGCTCGAGGCTGACCCGGTAGCGGGTTTCGTCGGCCGACGTTTCCAGTTCGTCGAATTTCGTGACGATGCCGTGAATGGTCTGGGCTGGCTGCTTCTTGCTGAAGTTCTCCGCGTTGTCCCCATACATCCGGCGCAAGTTCCCGAGGTTCGGATCAATGGGATCGATCGCGAATCGAGCCGGGCGACCAAGCACCTGCTCCATCGGTATGCCCGCCATCGGGCTGGTGAATTCAATCTCGTACTTGTACAACTCGCTGACTCGATCGATGCCAGCGAATTTGAGGATCGAGAACGGCGCCGGATGCGGCGCCAGTTTCAATTCATAAGCCTGGAGGGGCATGACCATCGACATCGAACTTCTCCTGGATACACACGCGCAACAGCGCCGCCGGGGCGGCTTCAGGCACCCGGCGGCTTGCGCAACGGACGTCAGATCACCCCTTGGCCTTAGGCATTTGCGACACCAGCGACAGCCCGATGTCCATGCCTTCGACCTGAAAGTGCGGGATGATGAAGAGCTTGATGCGGAAGAAACCCGGGTTGTCCTCGATATCCTCGACCGTGACCTTCGCCTCGCGCAGCGGATGCGACGCCTGGAGTTCGTCGCCAGGGTCCTTCATTTCGGTCACGAGACCCTTGATCCAGTTGTTCAACTCCAGTTCGAGAAGACGCCGGTCCTTCGTTGTACCAATGTTTTCGCGCTGAATGAGCTTCAGGTAGTGCGCGATGCGCGAAAGCAGGAAGATGTACGGCAGGCGCGCATTGATCCGGCTGTTGGCCGTGGCTTCCTTCGTTTCGTACAACGCGGGCTTTTGCGTCGAGTTGGCGGAAAAGAAACAGGCGAAGTCGTGGTTCTTGTAGAACGACAGCGGGATGAAGCCCAGGTTCGCGAACTCGAACTCGCGCGTCTCGGGAATCAGCACTTCCGTGGGGATCTTCGGCTGCGCGCCGGTACCGAGGTCGTACAAATGGACCGGCAGGTCCTCGACCTTGCCGCCGGCCTGCGGGCCGCGAATCTGCACGCACCAGCCGTTGTTCACGAAGCTGCGGGCCATGTTGGCCGCGAACGCGAACGATGCGTTCACCCACAGGTACCGGTCGTGATCCGGGCCCTTCACCGCTTCTTCGTAATTGAAGGCGCGTACCGGCACGGTATCCTTGCCGTATGGCAGGCGGCCCAGCACGCGCGGCATGGTCAGGCCGACATAGCGCGCGTCGTCCGTGTCGCGGAAGCTCTTCCACTTGATGTATTCGGCACGGTCGAAGTAATTGCCGATATCCTGGATCGCGGCCACTTCCTCCATCGACTGCTTGCCGAAGAACGCGGGCCCGACCGAGCCGATGAACGGCATGTGCGCGGCGGCCGCAACCTTCGAGACGTTACGCAGCAGCGCGATATCCTGCGGCGAGTTGTCGAATTCGAAGTCGCTGATCATCGCGCTGACTGGCTGGCCGCCGGGCGTGTCGTATTCCTCGACGTACGTGAGGCGGTAGAGGCCGCTCTGGATGAGTTCGGGCGCGTCCTCGAAGTCGCGTTGCAGCGCCTCCTTCGATACATCGAGCAACTCGACGCGCGCGTTGCGGCGGAAATCCGTGCGCGAAACCAGCATCTTGACGCCGCGCCAGCACCCCTCGAGTGCCTGGAATTCAGGCGCATGCATCACCGCATCGAGCTGACGGCTGATCTGCCGATCGAGCTGGCCGATATGGAAATCGAGCAGCGACTTGTCGAGGCGATCGACCGGCTGGCTGGACTTCGCGACCAGTTCGAGAAACGCGCTCATGCCGCGCGCAATGCGTTCGCCGGCTGAGGCGTCGGAGAGCATGTCGCCGTCACGGAACGCTTCGAGCGGACGTGCCTCGGCGACGGGTTTGAGATTGATCTTGCTGCACAGCGCGGCATACACGCTGTCATCCTCGAGCACAACGGTCTCGGTTGCACCCTGACTGGCTTTGTTCTGGCTCATTGTTGTTCCTGTCTGCTTTTGAAACTCAAGCTGATTGCGAAAGGCGGTAAAGGCCGCTTTGGCGCGGCGGCGCTCACGCATGCCCTTCCGGCTGGGTCGCAACCGTCGCAAGTTGCGCCAGCTCGCCGCGCAGCTTGTCGGACAGACGCTTGTCCTTCAGGATTTTTTCGAACTCGCGCCGGAACGTCCCGTTGTCCAGCAGGTTCGATTTAAGGTCGCGCAGCAGGTTGCGCATGGCGAGCAATGCCTGCAGTTCGGGAATCTGCCGGGCCACTTGCTCCGGTTCGAAGTCCTTGAGGGAATGAAACGAGAGCTTCACCGGCAGTTCGCTGCCATCGCCAGCCAGCGTGTTTTCGGCGGCGAATCTCAGCTCCGGCGCATAGTCGCCGAGCACGGAGTCGAAATTGATCTTGTCGATATTGATCTTTTTGCGCTCTGCAAGTGGCGCGTGTTCCGCGCCCGCGCTGAAATCTCCCGCCACAAGTAGCTTGAGCGGCAGTTCGACCTTCTTTTGCGCACCGCCCGTGTGCAGATCCAGCGTGATTGACACGCGGCTTTTCGGAATTTCTCGCTGAAAGCTATCCATAGATATCCTAAGCAAATTAGATTCAAGGTTCCGCAGAACTTGTCCATCGCTATGTAGTAGCGCACGACACGTGCGACCCACCGCTACACGCATGCTCGCACAAGCCGTGCCTATGGCACCTCATGGCGTGGTCTCCATTCATGCGACTTATTTGCGAGAGCATATTAAATATGATTCTTCCTGGATCGTCAAAGAGTATTTATCAAACCATCATCGAAACATTTATCTCAATAAAAATCATGCGGCCATCGATCTACACCAACGGCATTCATGGATTTTGATTTTTCTCATTTTTCAAACCCGTAACATTAATGAGATATTTAATGTGCACATCTTTTGAATTTGATTTAGCCAACGTTTGTCATATCTCAAATCACAACCAATACAAAATTCCGTTTACCTTGTATAAAGCCATTCGACCTCGCGAACGCAGTCACTGAACGCAAGAAAAAGAACACGAAGCACAAGAGACCAATACCTATGCGGATCCTCAAACCCCTTTGGCACGACGGCCTGATCCTTTCTCAGCAGCACTTCCAGCAACAGGACAGATGGATTGAATTCTCCGTGCAGCAGTTCGTGTCCGCTGCGTTTGCTGCCCCGTGGGGAACGCTGAGCGTTGAAGTGGATGAAGAGGCGCTCGCGACCGGGCGGCTAAAGCTCACACGACTCAAGGCGCGTCTGCGCGACGGCACACCAATCGATACGACCGTGAGCGACACGCTACCGGGTGCGCGCGATCTGGCGCAAGGTATTCCAGCGGACCTTCAGAGCGTGATCGTGTACGCGGCGCTTGCGTTGCCCGATGCCAACGGCAATAACTGCCGTTTCGACGAGAGCGCCCTCGCGCGGCCGCGGCGCTTCTATCGCGAATTCGCAAAGGTCATGGACCTGTATGGCACGGTCGAAACCGAGATTGCGGTCGAGCGCCATGCTGTCCGTCTGCTTTTCGACTTCGAACCTCATGCCGACGACACCGTCTGCGCAGTCGCCCGCCTCACGCGCGCCGCAAACGGCCAGTTTCAGGTCGATCACCGTTTTGTGCCGCCATGCCTCACGCTCGGCAGTCACCCGCTACTCATCGAGCGCGTCAACCGCCTCGCGGATATCCTGCAGGCAAAGAGCCTCGCACTTGGCGCACGCCGCAGCGAGCGCGTCGAGCAGGTTACCGAATACGGGGTTGCCGACGTGCAGCTTTTCTGGTTACTGCATTGCATTCACTCGGCGTGGCCGCAACTGCGGCTTTTTTCGGCCCATCCCGCGCGGCCGCCCGAGCACCTCTACGTCACGCTCACGCAGTTGGTCGGCGCACTGACAACTTTCTCCACCAGCGTGCAGCTTTCGGACATTCCCGCGTGGGACCACGCGCATGCCGAGAATGTATTCGCCAGGCTCGAATCGATGATTCGGGAACTGCTCGACGCAATCATTCCGTCGCGTGTCGTCCCGATTGGCCTGACCCACAGGAGCCCGACGACATGGACGGGGCAGTTCCTTGACGAGCGTATCGTCGATGGTGTGTCCGACTGGTATCTGTCGATTAACGCGCGCATGGCCGCATTTGATCTGGTCGAACAGTTTCCGCGTCTATGCAAGATCGGCGCACCGGACGACGTCGATCACATCGTCAATTCTGCGCTGCCAGGCATCCCGCTCAAAGCAGTCCAGCGCGTGCCCGGCGCCATTCCCGTGCGTTTGGACAATCATTATTTTTCGCTCGATTCCACCAGTCCCGCATACGAAAGAATGCTCGCGGCGAGAGCTTGCCAGATTTATCTGCCGGTATCGGTCGCCGATGCCTCGCTTGAACTTTATGCGGTGTTGCGCTCATGACAGATCCGACCCAGCACGGTGATACGCCAGCGCTCCTCGCCTCTGACTCCGGTTTTGCCCGGGCAGGCAACCCTGGCCTGCGGAAACTGCTACGCAACACCGGGTTGCTTGCCACGTCACTCGGCGACAACGGCACCGTACCGGACGCGGCGACGTTCCGCCAGCATTGCCGGGATGCGATCCAGACGTTCTCGGAAGCACTCGCGCAACATGGCTATCCCGAGGATATCAAACGCGAAATCTCGCTCGCGCAGTGCGGTCTGCTCGATGAAGCGGCACTACGTCATCTTTCTGCTGACAGTCGCGGGGCCTGGGAACTCAAACCCTTGCAGGTCGAGCGGTTCAAGGTACACGACGCTGGCGAATTTGTGATTGACCGCATCGAGGCGCGTCTGCTTGAAGCCCCACCGAATGCAGACCTCCTCGAAGGCTATGCGGCAATTCTCGGCATGGGCTTCATGGGGCGCTACGCACGCGATAGTGAAAGCCGGCGCGTCGAACTCATCGGCGCGCTCGGCACCCGGCTCAACAAGCTTCGGCCGCGTGAGGAGCCGTCGTTCGTCTCGGACCGCGCAGGGCGCCAGCTTTCCGACTGGGTTCATCGGCTTTCGCCGTGGGCGCTAGCGGGAGTCGTCTGCGTTGTTGCAGCGATCGTCTGGAGTATGTGGGCGGTTGCGCTCAATACGCAGGCTTCGCACGTTGCGCCGGCAAAGGTCGCCCAGCCGTGAGGTCCGATCCCTCTCTGCTGACTTCCGCGTCCAGCCGCGCGTCGGCTCGCGGCCACGATGGTCTGGATTACCCGTTCCGGCTGCAAGTCCTGCTGGCCGTCGCGCTGGCGCTCGCCTTGATCTGGCTGATGACGCGAATCGAACCGGCGCTCGCGTGGACGCTCTCCGGCGCAATCGTGCTCGTCGCCGCGCGGCTCGTGATCCTGCATACCAGGCGGATCGCCAGTGCGCGAAAGCAGGCGGCGCAGGTCCTCGCCGCGCTTGGGGAGGCCACCGCCAGCATACCGGTCGATCTGCGTACACGTATGCCACTCGTGCTGGTCACCGGCGATGAACTACCCATGCTGTTCAACCGGCATGAGGGAGCACGCTTTGCGCATGTCGGCGACGGCGCGATCTGGCTACGCGTGGACAACGCCAAAGAACTCGCGCATTTGGCTGTCGCCGTGAAGCAATGGCGCGACGGACGCGCTCCAGACGGCATTGTGGTCACGGTCGTGCCAGCGAGGTACAGCGATGTCGATCTGCTGACCCAGTCGCTTCGCATGACCCGTCAGGCGGCCGCCGACGCCGCACACTTGCTAGGAATACGAACTATCCCCGGCTATGTCGCGATGTACCAGCGGCTGACGACCGAGCCGTCGGGGCTTGCAGCACCCCGGTGGCACGGCATTTCCTCGGCTACCCGCATGGTCGACGCTCAACGGTTCGAAGCCGTGATACAGGCAGCGGAGAACGAAGCGACGAGCGCCGCTTGCAGCCCGCTGGCCGCAACCCGGGCCGCCGCACTGGCGTCGATCATTGGCTGGACACAACGCGTCGTGTTTCACGCCCTCACCGACCCGCGGCAGCCCGCCCCTCCCTTTGCATTATTCGGTGCGGGCTGGATCGACTGTGGTCCCGCGGGCACCGCCAGCAACCCGTGGAATGTCGACGTCGAAATGCAGACGTCCGTCATGCGCGGCACGCCCCCCGCTTCGCCCGCGCCATGGCCATTACCACAACCGCTGATAGCGGCCCTGCCGGTACGGCACTGGATGTCGCCGCGACTCGTGGCGCTCGCGCACGCCCTCGCGATGTCCGGGTGTGCGGCCGCCATTGCGTTCCACTGCGCGGGAAACAACAACCAGGCGCTGCTCACGCGCATCGGAGCAGATCTTGGGCGTTATTCGATGATCCGACCACGACGCCGCCCGGCGTGACGCGCTTCAGGCGCTCGTGAAGGATCGCGACGAGCTCGACCGTTACGCACGCACAGGTGTCCCGCTCAATCTGTCGTTCGGGTTATATCGCGGCGCGCAACTGATCCCGCGGCTCAACGACGCGATTGCCGCCTGGCAGCCTCCTGCGCCGCCGCCCACGGTCGTCACGCTCGACAGCATGTCGCTTTTCGACAGCGGCAAGGCCCGGCTGAAGGACGGCTCGATGCGGGTCATGGTCAACGCGCTCGAGATGATCAAGGCGCACCCGGGCAAGCGGATTCTGGTGGCGGGCCACACCGACAATGTCGGCGACCCCGGCAGCAACCTCAGACTGTCGACAGCCCGTGCGCAATCCGTGCGCGACTGGCTGGTCGATGCTTCGGGCATCCCCGCTACGCAGTTTGCGATCCAGGGCTACGGCGACACGCGCCCTCTGACGGATAACGGCACGAACGCGGGGCGCGCCAGGAATCGCCGCGTGGAGATCACGCTCGTACCGGATACCGCATTACCGGCTAGCCCGAATGCGGCTGCCCCGAATGCGAATGCTGGACGCGCATCAAGCGCCAATGCCGCTCGCGCGGGCGCCATCGACGCAGCCAACTAGCAAGTTTTGGCCCCGATGCCCAGGCTTCGGGATTGAGAAGCCCAGTCGCTGTCGCTGGGCAATTTTCGCAGTACGAAATAAGGAGTGAAGAATGGCAATTCCGTCATATATGTGGCTCAAGGACGATGGTGGCGCTGACATCAAGGGCTCGGTCACCGTCCAGGGCCGCGAAGGCAGCATCGAAGTCACCACGTTCAATCACAGCCTGCATATCCCCACCGACGGCAACACCGGCAAGCTGACCGGCACACGCGTGCACGCCCCGATCACGCTCGTCAAGGAGACCGACGCGTCGACGCCCTACCTCTACAAGGCGGTGACGAGCGGCCAGACCCTCAAGTCGGCGGAAATCAAGTGGTACAAGATCGACGACGCCGGCAAGGAGAAGGAATACTTCAACACGAAGCTCGAGAACGTGAAGGTCGTCGCGGTGCGTCCGAAGATGCTCGACATCAAGGTTCCGGCCTACGAGAAGCACAACCACCTCGAAGAGGTCGAACTGCGCTACGAAACGATCACCTGGTCGTACAAGGACGGCAACATCATCCACAAGGATACCTGGAACGAGCGCTCCTGATTTCCGACCGTGGTCTGTGGCCGTCTCCGCATGGCGGCCCCCTTTTGCCAGTCCATGTACGCGGACCATTTTTGCCGCACCGTGCGGCTGCTTGCAGCCGCCATTCCTTTCTCCCTTGCGCCCAGCACGGGCAGCCCCGACATGACCCTGCACAACGACCGAAGCCCCTCTTCGCGGGACATCAGCCAGCTCCTGCGTCGGCTCAACCCACATTGCGCGAAGGCGCTCGAAGCGGCGGCAAGTTTGTGCCAGACGCGGCTTGCGGACGAGATCTCGGTCGAGCACTGGCTGCTCAAACTGCTCGAAGCCGGGAACGGTGATATTCCGGCGATTCTGGACCACTACGATCTGGACATAGGCGCCGTATGGGACGCACTGCTTGGCGCAATCGAGCACACCCCGCGCAATTTGCGGGGCCGGCCGGGCCTCTCGCCGCAACTGGCCGCCGTCCTCCAGGATGCCTGGTCTCACGCGCTAAACCTTGCCGATGCGGATGAGACCACGCTCCGCTCGGGCCATGTTTTGCAAGCCATCGTCGAGGCCCCGCACGTGCTGCGCGCGACCAACGCCTGGCCGCTGCTGTCGGTGAGCGGCGCACAGATCCAGCGGTTGCTGCCGCGTCTGGGATCCCGCACCTGCGAAAACGCGCCCGCAGTCCCGCCAACGGAATCCGTCCCGAACACCACCATGCCGGACATCGGCAACGCCGACCTCGCGCCGCAAGGAAAGACGACCCAGACGGTAGCGCGCAGCGTCGAGCGCGACGCACTCGCCCGCTTTGCGATCGACATCACCCAAAAAGCGCACGACGGCAAGATCGATCCGGTCTTTGGTCGCGATCGCGAGATCCAGCAGATGGTTGACGTGCTCGCGCGCCGGCGCAAGAACAATCCCATCCTCGTGGGCGAACCGGGAGTGGGCAAAACGGCGCTCGTCGAAGGCCTCGCGCTGCGTGTCGCCGAAGGCACGGTGCCCAACGTGATCCGCGATGTACGCATCCTCACGCTCGACCTCGGGCTGCTGCAGGCCGGCGCGGGCGTGAAAGGCGAATTCGAGCAGCGGCTGAAAAATGTGATCGACGAGGTGCAGGCTTCGGCCACGCCGATCCTGCTTTTCATCGACGAGGCACATACGCTCATTGGCGCGGGCAATGCCGCCGGCGGCGCCGACGCGGCGAATCTGCTCAAACCCGCGCTCGCGCGCGGCGAGCTGCGCACGATCGCCGCCACCACGTGGTCGGAGTACAAGGAATACTTCGAGCGTGACGCCGCGCTCGAGCGGCGTTTCCAGATGATCAAGGTCGCAGAGCCGGATGACGAGGCCGCCTGCCTGATGCTGCGAGGGCTCAAGGACCGCTATGCGAAGTACCACGCCGTGCACATCCGCGATGAAGCATTGGTGGCCGCGGTCAAGCTCTCGCGCCGTTACATCCCTGCCCGGCAATTGCCGGACAAGGCAGTCGACCTGATCGACACCGCGGCGGCGCGCGTCCGGATAGGTCTCGAATCGCCGCCGGCCGACCTGCAGCGCGCACGCGCCACCGTTGCGGCATTGGCGCTGGAACTCGCGACGGTACAAGACGATGCCCGTGCCGGCATCGGGGCGACGAAGACACGCGAGGCGCAAGTTCGCGCCGCGCTCATCGAGGCACAGACCGTGCTCGATAGCCTGCAGCGGCGATACGACGAGGAACTCGATTGCGTGCGCGCCCTGCACGAACAACGTGCGTTGGCATCTGGCAGCGAGACCGATGCCCTCGCGCAAGCGCAGAACGCGCTCCAACGCGTCCAGGGCCAGACGCCGCTGATTTTCGCGGACGTCGACGCGCAGGCGATTGCGCGCGTGCTGGCCGAATGGACCGGCGTGCCCGTCGGCAATCTCGTCGAGGACGAATTGCAGGGCCTTCTCACCCTCGAGGCGCAACTTGCGAAGCGCGTGGTCGCCCAGGATGACGCGCTCGCCGCACTCGCGCAATCCCTGCGCACCGCCAAAGCCGGATTGAAGAACGAGCATGCGCCGCTCGGCGTGTTCCTGCTAGCGGGTCCTTCCGGGGTGGGCAAGACGGAGACCGCGCTCGCACTGGCAGACCTGCTCTTCGGCGGCGAGGCGGCGCTCACCACGATCAACATGTCGGAGTATCAGGAAGCGCACACGGTTTCGCAGCTCAAGGGTTCGCCGCCAGGCTATGTCGGCTACGGCCGCGGCGGCGTCCTTACCGAGGCGGTGCGGCAGCGCCCATACAGTGTCGTGCTGCTGGACGAGGTCGAAAAGGCGCATCGCGACGTGCTGGACATGTTCTACCAGGTATTCGATCGCGGCGCGATGCGTGACGGCGAGGGGCGCGAGATCGACTTTCGCAACTGCGTGATCCTGATGACGTCCAATCTCGGCAGCGCGCAGATCGACGAGCTTACTGCGGAGAATCCGCATAGCGCGCAGCCCGCGTTGCTCGAGGCCATCCACTCGCAGCTCGTCGCGCACTTCCAGCCGGCTCTGCTCGCGCGCTTCCAGACCCTGGTGTACAAACCGCTCGGCGTGTCTGCGCTTGGCGCCATCGTGCGCCTGAAGCTCGACAAGGTTGCCGAACGCCTGCAACGTCAGCACGATGTTGCACTGGTGTGCGACGATACGCTGATCGCGACCACGGCCGAGCTATGCGTGGCCCGGGAATCCGGTGCGCGCAACGTGGATGCCTTCCTCAACCAGCGCGTGCTGCCGACGCTTGCCCGCGAGTTGCTCGCCCGCATGGTCGGCGGCACGCCGCCCGCGCAGATCGTTCTGTCGAGTTCGGCCGCAGGCAGCCTCGCGATGGACTTCGTGGACCACGCCACGCCGGCCGCGACCGCTGCCGCGACCGAAGCGACAGCCCGGTAACGGAGACCTCGCCATGCCGACAGGCCCGTCCCTCTACGACATGCTGCTTGGCCACGTCGATGGCGAGGCACTCGAAAATCACGATGACAATACGCTCGAGATTCTGAGCGTCCAGGCAAACATCCGGCGCATCCTGAATACGCGGGCGGGCGCGCTCAAGCACGTGCCCGACTACGGACTGCCCGACCTGACCGACGTTTACAAAAACCTGCCGGCATCAGTCCACGATCTGCGCAACCAGATGGAAAGCGCGCTGCTGAAGTTCGAGCCGCGCCTGCGTTCGGTCGGCATCGAGATCAGCGACAAGCCAGACCCCGGGCTGCTGGTGAGTTTCACGCTGGTCTGCGAGCTCAGAAAGGCCGGGCTGGTGCGGTTCGGGACATATTTCGAGCCGCCCGGGCGCATGCGCGTCGAGCGGCTCGTCAATCGCGAACGCGACCGCTAGCGCACCGCCAGCGGATCGGCCGCAAGCACTGCTCAGTCGTAATGCTTGCCGTGCTTCTTGTGCGGGTGTTTGCCGCCGTGGTGGCGATCGTCCGAATGCGAGTTGTTGCGCGAGACGTTGCCGCCCAGCGCGGCCCCCGCGCCGCCGCCTACCGCTGCGCCGACGAGGCCGCCCGCAGTGCCGCCCATCGCATTACCCGCGGCCGCGCCAGCCCCGCCGCCCAGTGCGCCGCCAACCACGGCTCCCGTGCGCTCGTGCTTGTTCGACGTCACGGCGCCGCCCGCGCCACCGCCCACCGCGCCGCCAATCACGGCGCCGGTGCTGCCGCCCACTGCGTTGCCGAGCGCCGCGCCGGCCACGCCACCCAGCGCGCCGCCCACGGCGTTGTTCATGTCGCCCGCCGTGGCGGGGAGAGACGCCACGGCCATTGCAGCGGCTACAGCGGTCGTTCCAGCAATCTTCTTCAGCATTGACTCGTCCTTTTGAGATGTCAGAACGAGTTTAACATTTAATCTGAAAGCATAATGTTAGATAGTGTCAATTGCCGCGATTGACATGCCATTTTAAGCCAATATCGCCCATCTTCGCCAACTCAGGCCAAAGCCATCCCATCCGGAATCTGGATGCCCGTCGGGTGCAGTGGGCTCCAGGCGCACGCCAACCTGTCGGTCGAGCCAATCAGGCAGGCGGGCCAGTTCACCATTCTCCGGCCTCGGGAATGTCGAGCCGCCCGGGCCTTCCCGCGATTACCGTGAGCGAAGCCGTGCGCTCACCATACCCACCGCACGCCCACGTCGCCACCGTGCCGGTGTTCACGAGCGTATTGTTGTTGCCGTTCGCGGCGAGCCCGTCGTCGCATGCGCCCGTCGTCGAAATGACGCCAGTCGTGCCGTTGGCAATCGCGTTGCCGCTGTCCACGCCGAGCAGCCTCGCGCCGCGTCGGGTTGCCAACACGTCACCTCCAATTCGCGCTGTGGCGTGCCACCGAATTGCAAGGAATCTCGCTGGGCGAGCGCGCGTTAAAATAGCGACGTTACCGTCAACCCTGCCCACCGATGTCCAGCTACAAAGAATTGATCGCCCAGCGCGAGCAACTCGAAGCCCAGCTTCAGGAAGCGCTCAAGGAAGAACGCGTGAACGTGATGGAGGAGATCATCCGGAAGATGAAGCTCCACCGCATTACGCTCGATGAGATCCGCGGTCCCGCACCCGCCGCGAAGGCCAACAAGGTGCCGCCGAAGTACCGCGACCCGGTAACCGGCAGCGAATGGTCGGGGCGCGGCAAGCCGCCGAACTGGATCAAGGACGAACCGGATCGCACCAAATTCCTGATCGCGCAGTGATGTTCAAGGGCCGCTGGGGGCAGGCTCGCGCGCTCGACGCGGAGCCACGCGACCGCGACGCCCACGGCAAGCGCCAGCAAGCCGGTCCGCACCCTCCCGCCCCGCAGCAGCGTCAGCACGAACACTGAGAACACGGTCCCGTGATCGTTCGGGAACGAAGGTTGGGCGTATCGGCGAGGAACATGTGGCCGAGTCCACTCGAGACCGTATGAAACGTCCGCGGTCTGCGCGGGCACCGCAGGGTTAGCTTCGCCGCGAAGGCGCACGAGCGTTTTTCCGCTGTTGCGCGTTGGCGGTGTCGAGCAAATGCCGGCGGCCTTCATCGAGTATTTCATCGGCCAGCGCCGGGTCGACGTCAGCAACCGCACGCGAAAGCACCAGCGTTCCGACCATCTGGCTGAACAGCGCGATCGCCTTCCCGCGGCTGCCTTCGCCGCGCCCCGCTGTCTTGCTTCCGGCACGATGCCCAGCGCGACTGCCCTCGCGCGCTTCGATCACCTCGGTGATTCGTTCGAGGTACGTAGCCAGGCCCCGGGCGTAGGCCGCGCGCGCCTCGTCGTCCAGCCGTCGGGCATCGCCCGCGAAGCCGGACAAGGGACAACCCGCCTCGATATCCCCCCGATGCTCGGGGGACAGATACGAACGGATGTGTTGCTCAACGGTGTCGGCGCCAGCCGACTTCGCGCTATCGATCAGGCCGTCAATCGTCTCGCGACCCTCCTCCAGCGCCTTGTCCATCACGGCGGCAACCAGCGCGTCCTTCGATTTGAAGTGGTTATAGAAACCGCCCTGGGTGAAGCCCGCCGCCTTCATCAATTCGGCAAGCCCGACCGCATCGACGCCGCGCTCGCGAAACAGCCGCTCGGCGGCCGCTACGATCGCGCGCCGGTTCTCCGCCGCCTGCTCCCTGGAAACGCCCATATTTCCCTCTTTTCGGCCGCACCCGGCCCAATCGGATTCATCGAAAAATACAATGGCGATCACCATTGACATCGTCGGAGCGAACCGCCAGAATCGACTCCATTGACGATGTCGATCACCATCGTCTTGAGTATACCCCCCTTTTACCTGAGCGGTCAGGCAAAAGGCCGTTCGGCAACCGCTTCTCACACTGACTCAACCAGCCGGGCCCACATCATTTATTCAGGAGTACGATCATGAAACTCACTGGCAATACGATCTTCATCACGGGCGGCGCATCGGGAATTGGCCGCGGACTCGCCGAAGCGCTTCACAAACTCGGCAACAAGGTCATCGTCGGGGGGCGCCGGCGCAACTATCTCGACGAAGTGGTCGCGGCCAATCCCGGCATGGCCGCCGTGGAACTCGACATTACCGATCCCGCCAGTATCGAGCGGGCCGCGGCGCGATTGATCGCGGACTATCCCGATCTGAACGTGCTCATCAACAATGCGGGCATCATGCAGCCCGACGATGCAGGCGGCCATATCGACGACGCGCTGCTGGTTTCCACGATCGAGACCAACCTCACCGGACCGATCCGCATGACTTCGGCGCTGATCGATCACCTCAAGACGCGCAACGACGCCGTTATCGCTTATACGAGCTCGGTGTTGGCGTTCGTTCCGCTCGCCTTGACGGCCGTGTACTCCTCGACCAAAGCGGCGCTGCATTCGTACGCGCTCTCGCAGCGCTTCATGCTGCGGGGCACGACCGTGCGGGTGCTGGAGATCGCACCGCCCTGGGTTCGCACGGACCTCATGAATAGCCGCGAAGCCGAACAGGCCATGCCGCTCGACGCCTTTATCGAAGAGACGATAGCGGCGCTTGGCACCGAGGCGGACGAGGTTCTGGTCGAAATCGCAAAACCGTTCCGCGCGAATCCGGGTTCTGGCGAGCATGGTTTCGTCAATAGCTTCAATAAGGGGGCCATGGAGCTATTCGGCCGGTCATAGCAAACGCAAATTACCTAGGTAATCGACACGTATAGACCTAAGTAATTTGAGCCCCTACTCTCTTTTCAATATCGGACCGAAACCGACATGTGAAAGGAGAGAGGCTCATGCCAGCTCAGGAGACCCAGCAGGTAGACATCAAGACGCTACGACGCGTCATTGCGGCAGCTTCGATAGGAAATTTTGTCGAATGGTTCGATTTCGCCGCGTACGGATTTCTCGCAACGATTCTGACGCGGGAATTTTTTCCGAGTGGCGATCCTACCGTGGGGCTGCTGAAGACGTTTGCGGTCTTTGCGGTCGCGTTCGCATTTCGGCCCCTCGGCGGCCTGTTCTTCGGCGTCGTCGGGGACCGGATCGGCCGCAAGCGCACGCTCGCGTTCACGATCTTGCTGATGGCCGGCTCGACGACATTGATTGGCCTTCTTCCGACTTACGCGCGCATCGGCTACTGGGCGCCGCTGCTGCTCACGGTGATTCGCTGCGTGCAAGGGTTTTCCGCAGGCGGCGAATACGCGGGCGCGTGCGCCTACGTCATGGAACATGCGCCACGCCGGCGCCGCGCGTTTCTCGGCAGCTTCGTGCCGGTTTCGACCTTTTCGTCGTTCGCGTGCGCGGCAGTGGTCGCTTATGCGCTCGAGTCCTCGTTGTCGGCGGCGGCGATGATCGATTGGGGTTGGCGCATTCCGTTCCTGATCGCGGCGCCGGTCGGTCTCATCGGCGTCTATCTGCGCGTCAATCTGCATGAGACGCCTGCATTCAAGGCGCTCGAGGGAAAACAGGAAGTCGCGCACGCGCCGCTGATGGAAACCCTGCATTCGCAGTCGTGGAACATCCTGAAGCTCGGCGCCTTCATCTCCGTGACGGCGCTATCGTTCTACACCTTCACGACGTACTTCGCGACCTACCTCCAGGTGGCCGGGCATCTGTCTCGCGAGGCGTCGCTGCTCGTGACCGTGCTGGCGCTCTGCTTCGCCGCGGCCTTGTGCCCGCTCGCCGGGCTCTTCTCCGACCTGGTGGGCCGCCGCGCGACGATCGCAAGCACTTGCGTCTTCATCATCGCGTCCGTTTATCCCGCCTTTTCGCTGGGCGGCTCGGGGAACTTGTCGCACTCCTTACTGGGTGTCGCGCTGCTCGCCGTGGGCGCCGTGCTCTCGGGCGTGGTGACCGCGCCGCTCATGTCGGAAGTCTTCGCGACGAAGACCCGCTACACCGCATCCGCCGTGACCTACAACCTCGCGTACACGATCTTTGGCGGCACGGCCCCGCTGGTCGCGACCTGGCTCATCTCCGCCACGGGGACGAATTTGTCGCCTGCGTACTATCTGATCGCCGTGTCGGTCCTCGCGATGATCGGCGGTCTCGCGCTGCGCGAAACGTCCGGAACCTCGCTCGAGGAAGTCGGCCCCGAAACCGGCGGCGCCGGCGACGCAAGACCCATCGGCGACGCCCTCAAGCAAACCTTTTAAGCCAACTTTTTAAGCGAACCTCTCAGGCCAACCTTTCAAGCGAGCGTTCCAGCGCACGCGCACCGCTCGCCAGCAAAACCGCACGGATAAATACCATGAGCAGCCTCCACGATTCGAGCATCATCATCGACGGTCTGAACATTTCGAAGTTCGAGCGCTCCGTGTTCGAAGACATGCGCAAGGGCGGTGTCACCGCCGTCAACTGCACGGTCTCGGTGTGGGACGACTTTCAGAAGACCATCGACAACATCGCGGAAATGAAGCAGCAGATCCGCGAATACAGCGAGATCTTGACGCTGGTCCGCACCACCGACGACATTCTGCGCGCGAAGAAGGAAAACAAGACCGGCATCATTTTCGGCTTCCAGAATTCGTATGCGTTCGAGGACAACCTCGGCTATATCGAAGTGTTCAAGGAGCTCGGCGTGAACGTCGTGCAGCTTTGCTACAACACGCAGAATCTCGTGGGCACCGGCTCCTACGAACCGGACGGCGGCTTGTCGGGATATGGTCGCGAGGTGATTCAGGAAATGAATCGCGTCGGCATCATGGTGGATCTCTCGCATGTGGGCGCGAAAACGTCGTCGGATGCCATCGCCTGCTCGAAGAAACCCGTGACGTACTCGCACTGCTGCCCATCCGGACTGAAAGAGCATCCGCGCAACAAGACGGACGATCAACTTCGCGAGATTGCCGAAGCGAATGGCTTTGTCGGCGTGACCATGTTCATGCCCTTCCTGAGGCGCGGCGCGGACGCCACCGTCGACGATTATCTCGAAGCGATCGAATACGTGATCGACGTGATCGGCGAAGACAAGGTCGGTATCGGCACGGATTTCACGCAGGGCTATAGCACCGAGTTCTTCGACTGGATCACGCACGACAAAGGCCGCTATCGCCGCCTGACGGACTTCGGCAAGGTCGTCAATCCGGAGGGCATCCGCACCATCGGCGAATTTCCGAACCTGACGGCCGCGATGCAGCGAGCGGGCTGGAGCGAGTCGCGCATCAAGAAGGTGATGGGCGAAAACTGGCTGCGCGTGTTCGGCGAAGTCTGGAACGTCTGAGTCGAACGGAGAACATGAGCCCGAAATGCAACCGCAATTGCCTATCGAAGTCGATCCGGAAAGCGGCGTCTGGACCACCGACGCCCTGCCGATGCTGTATGTGCCGCGCCACTTCTTTACCAACAACCATGTCGCCATCGAAGCCGCGTTGGGTCGCGAAGCTTATGCCGACATTCTTTATCAGGCCGGCTACAAGTCCGCGTATCACTGGTGCGAAAAGGAAGCGCACAAGCATGGCATCAGCGGCATGGCGGTGTACGAGCATTATCTGAAGCGCTTGTCGCAGCGCGGCTGGGGCCTGTTTTCCATCGTTCGAGCCGATCCCGCGACTTCGACTGCGCGCATCCACGTGTGCCACTCGTCGTTCGTGCTCGCGCAGCCGGGCAAGCATGGGCGGCTCTGCTATATGTTCGCGGGGTGGTTCGCCGGCGCAATGGACTGGGTCAACGACACCGCGCCCAGCGGCACGGCAAAAGGCCCGCGCGCGCATTCCGCCGAAACGCAATGCGCGGGAGAAGGCCACGCCTGCTGCGTTTTTCACGTCGCGTGATGGCATTGCGTTCGCGCTACAATCACGCCGGAACCCGGGGGTCTGCTTACTGATAAAACGTGCATGGAAAACGGCGACCACCATGGGATCTTGACCGCGAAGCGGCGCATAGCGTCAGGAAAAATGCCGAATATGACCGACACGATGTCAAAGCTCGACTACGAAGATCTTTTCAGGCATCTGCCTGTCGCCGTCATCGTGGCCAGAGAAAGAATCATGGTGGACTGCAATGCGAGGGCTTTGGCCGTGTTCAGGGCCAAACGCAGCGACATCGTCGATCAGTCATTCTCCAAGCTCTATCCGCAACAGAAGGACTTTGCGACGACGGGTCAGCGCCTCGCGCCGCTCCTCTCGAAACGCGCCTTCTTCAGCGACGATCGCATCATGCGTCGCATCGACGGCAGCCATTTCTGGGTCACCGTTTGCGGTTTTGGCTATAACCCCAGGCGGCCTTTCGAACTGGCGGTCTGGACTTTTGCTGATCTGTCCGAGCGCGCCAAGCAGCCCGACGTCGCGAGCACCTTGACGGAACGCGAACGCGACATCGCGGCATTTCTCGTTCATGGCCTGACGAGCAAGGAAATCGGCAAGAAGCTGAACATCAGCCCGCGCACGGTCGACGTCCATCGCGCGAGTCTCCTGCGGAAATATGACGTGCAGGCAACGCCCGATCTCATCGCGCGCTTGCTTGCTTGAGCGCTGTCCGGGACTTGTTTGCGCTTGATTTGCGCTTGATTCGTGCCCGATTCGCTATTGCCGTGGCCGCGATGCGGGCCGCCATGCCAGGTCATTCCCGCCTGGCCAATACGGATGAACCGGCGCATCCGTCGCACGCCACGCATAAAGGCGCAAGAGCTCGCGGTATCCGCCGCGAATCACGAAATGCCCGCATTTGAGCGCATAGGCGTCGCGACGTAGCCGGTACGCGCGCGGCAGGCAATACCAGGCGAGCGCGGGCAAGTCGTGGTGCACCAGGTGATAGTTGTTGTTGAGAAACAGCAGCCGCATGACGAAGCCCGCCTCGTTGATCGCGATGCGCGCCTTCGGATCGGGCGCCGCGCGATGCTCGTAGAGCGAGCGGATGGTGGCGAGCGACAGCGCGGGCCAGCTCACCGCGAGCAGGTAATACCACCACGGCACTCCGGCCCACGCGTCGAGCCCCGCGAGCAAAGCGGCGACGCACAGCAGATGCGCCCCCCACATCGGCGCGTAGCGGCGGTCGCGCGCGCGCACTGCGCGCCATGCCGCCGCGAGCACGGCGGCGGCGCTCATGGGCGGCCCCACCACCATCCTGCCGACGAAGCGCTTGCGCGCGTGCCACAGCGCACGCCGCCATGCCGGCCAGCGGCGCCAGCGCGCAGCGGGCACATAGTTGCTCTCGGGATCGAGACCGGGCAGCGTGAGCGCCTCGTCGCGATGATGTTCGAGATGCGTGTCGCGATAGAGCGTGTACGGAAACCAGATGGCGAGCGGCGGATAGCCCAGCAGTTTATTCAGGAATACAAATCGTGTAGGGTGTCCATGCAGCAGCTCGTGCTGCATCGACATGTGCCACGCGCACAGCACGACGAAGAGCGGCGTGGCGGTGGCCAGCGAGAGCGCGTGGGCGCGCACGAGCAGCACGGTGGCGGCCCAACCGCCATACACCGTGGCGATCAGCAGCCACGTCGGCCATTCGGTGCGAGCGCTCAGGCTCGCCTCGAGCGCGGCCACGTCGCGTGCATGCTCCGGGTCGATATATTCAGCCATGGTTCGCCTGATTCGTGTTGCCGGCACGGCGGCCCGCAATTGCTTAAACTGGCGCGATGAGCCGCTGGATCGCCGCCCTGCCAATGTACAACGTGACGCCGTACCACGGCGCGCTCTGGCGCGCCCTGTTGGAGGACGCGCTCGCCGCCTTTGCGCAGGCGGGCGGCCCACGCGACGTGAGCGTGCTCGACGATCCTGGCGCCGACCTTTTCGCGCTATGGCGCCGCCCCGACCTGCTGCTCTCGCAAACCTGCGGCTTCCCGTATCGCCTGCTCGGTCTTGCCGATTCCGTGCACCTGCTCGCCACGCCGGCCTTCGACGCCGAAGGCTGCGAAGGCGCGCATTACCGCAGCACGCTTGTCGTTTCGGCTCGCGCCGCATCGCAAGGGGCCGTCACGCTCGCGGCGTGCCGCGGCTTGCGCGCCGCCTGCAATGGCCGCGATTCGCACAGCGGCATGAATGCGCTGCGCCGCGCCGTGGCGCCCTATGCGCAGGCGGGCCGCTTCTTTTCCTCGGTCGCGTGGGTGGGCTCGCATCTGAATGCCTTGCGCGCGCTCGGCGCGGGCGTGGCCGATGTGGCCGCGATCGACTGCGTAACGCTCGCCTATGTACGCGACGCCCTGCCCGAACTGCTGCACGACGTGCGTACAATCGGCGCGACGGCGCGCGCGCCCGGCCTGCCCTTCATCGCCTCGCACACGTTGCCCGCCGCACAGGCGGCGCGTTTGCGCGACGCGCTCGACCTTGCCTGCGCCGCCGATGCATCGCGCGCGCAGGCGCTGCGCCTGCGCGGCTTCGTGCGTCTTTCGAGCCCCGCTTACGCCGCCATCCAGCAATGCGCCGACGAAGCACGCGCGCTCGGCTATCCGGACCTCGCATGAACGCGCCACGCGCACACCTCAGCCCGCAATCTAGCAACGAACGCCGCGCGCCCCAACCGAGCGTTTGACACATCGATATTCCCCGGCGTGGCAAGCAAGGCCGGCAAGGTGTCGAAATGAGCGAATTCCACGCGGTTTTCGCGTTTTCGAGTCGCTCAAAACAGCATCGGGGAATATCCGTAAAGACAAAGCGCCACCGGGGCAGTGCATTATGCAAACGTAATACGCGCATTCAGCGTCGCATGGGATCGGAGACGGTATGGCGGACACGGACAAACAAGCACACGCGCGGGGCGACCCGATGAAACTGGTCACGCCCAAGGGCGCTCGCGTGGACAGCGTGCGTTACCCGGATATCGCGGACCTGATGTCGCGACTGCGTTTTTCGCCTGGCGACGGACGCATCTGGCTCGACGACCAGCGCATGGTGCTCCTGCACACCGAGTCGATCGGCACGCTGCGCCGTGAGCTGATTGAAAGCCTCGGCATCGACACCGCGCGCGGCCTGCTCACGCGCATGGGCTACAACTCGGGCGCGCGCGATGCCGAGCTCGCACGGCGCGTGCGCCCCGACAACAGCGTCATGGACATGTTCTCCGTGGGCCCGCAACTGCACATGCTCGAAGGGCTCACGGCGGTCGAGCCCGTGCATGTGGAAATCGACGTGGAAAAAGGTATCTATCACGGCGAATTCATCTGGAAGAACTGCTCCGAAGACGAAGAGCACGTACGCATCTATGGCATTGGCGTGGAGCCGGTCTGCTGGACGCAGATCGGCTATGCGTGCGGCTACACGAGCGTGTTCATGGGCCGGCCGATCCTGTACCGCGAAGTCGAATGCCGCGGACTCGGGCAGCCGCACTGCCGCATCATCGGCAAGCCGATCGAGGAATGGGGCGAGGAAGCCGCCAACGACCTGCGCTTTCTGCAGGCGCAGTCGTTCACCCAGGGGCTCTCCGCCGGACGCGCGCGGCACGGCGGCGTGGCCGATCTCGGCCAGCGCCCGACGCCCACGGCGTTCGGCGACAGCAACATGGTGGGCGCGTCGCCCGGCTTCAACGCGGTCTGCCACATGATCCGCCGCGTGGCCGACACCAAGGCCACGGTGCTGTTTCTCGGCGAAAGCGGCGTGGGCAAGGAAGTGTGCGCGCGCACGCTGCACCGTATCAGCCGCCGCAGCGAAGGCCCCTTCGTGGCCGTGAACTGCGCGGCGATCCCCGAGGCGCTGGTGGAGTCCGAGCTCTTCGGCGTCGAGAAAGGCGGCTTCACCGACGCCACGCAAAGCCGCCCCGGCCGCTTCGAGCGGGCCAACGGCGGCACGCTCTTTCTCGACGAGATCGGCATTCTCAGTCCGACTGCGCAAGGCAAGCTGCTGCGCGCGCTGCAGGAAGGCGAGATCGAGCGGGTGGGCGACACGCAAACGCGGCGCGTCGACGTGCGCGTGGTCGCCGCGACCAATCTCGATCTCAAGGACGAAATACGCGCGGGCCGCTTTCGCGAGGACCTTTATTTCCGCCTCAATGTGTTCCCGATTCGCGTGCCTTCGCTGCGCGAGCGGCGCGAAGACCTGCCCGTCCTGCTCAATCACATGCTGCACAAGTACCGCGAATTGCACGCACGCGCCGTCACGGGCTTCACGAGCCGTGCGATCGACGCGCTGCTGAGCTATGGCTGGCCCGGCAATATCCGCGAAATGGAAAACATCGTCGAACGCGGCGTGATCCTCGCGCCCGAAGACGGCGCGATCGACATCGGACATCTTTTCATCAGCGGGGAAACCATCGAGACGGCCGTGTTCGGCCTCGATACGAGCGGCGCGCTGTCTCCTTCCGGCTCGCTGATCGCGCAAATGGAAAGTCAGGCGGGCACCGAAGTCGACCGCGTGAGCCGCAAGGTGAACAGCCTGCTCATGGGACTCGGCGGCGACATGGAGCCGACATCGCTCGACGACATCGAATCCGCGCTGCTCAAGAGCGCCGTGCGCCAGGCCGACGGCAATCTTTCGGCGGCGGCGCGCACGCTCGGGATCACGCGCGCCCAACTCGTGTACCGGCTAAAGAGCCGCGGCCTGCGGGTTTGATTGCGGGGTTGGATGCCGCGCGGCGCAACCGGGCGGCGCCCGATTCAGGCCGCCTCGCCGAAAATATGCACGATGGGGCTCGCGTCGCCAGGCGGGAAGATATACCACGCGCCGTCTTCATGGCGAAAGAAAAACAGCCCCCGTTCGCTCGCCGCGTCAATGGCGCGAATATAGACGCAGCGCCGCTTGCTCGCGGCCTCATTCGCGCGCCCCGCTTTGCGACCATGCGCGCACCGCGTCACCTCGACCAGCGTATCCGTCCGCAGCGCAAGCCATTTGTCGGCCACGGCCCGCAGCGACTGCCTCGTCCCGTTCATCATCGTCTCCTTCGCGCCCGCCGCAGTGCCTGGATGTGTGGCACCGAACCTCGCCGGCAGCCCTCATAAGGCAAGCGCCATGCCAATCCCGGCCGGCGGCGCCGATAACCAGCCAGCGCCTGCCGCCTCAATCGCAAAGGCCCGTCCGCCAAGGCGCTGCGCGCGCGCGAATAAACATCGGACGAAATCCGCCAGCGCTCCGCCGCCTGCCCAATGGATCAAATGAGTCAATGCCCCTCCGGGCGGTGCGCCGCGAATGCATCATTTCGTCACGCGCAACCGCACCCACGCGCGGTAATCGGGCTCGCCCGTGCGGGTTATTCCCGATGCTCGTTTGATCGACCCAATCGCGGCCCGCATCCGCCGGTTTCGATCACTTCATCGAATCGCGAATCTCGCCGCGCTCGCGCATAACATGCGCCCCTACACGCAAGCACGCATCCAGATGCCTGATGCAAAAGCGTTTTTCCCGAATCGCGCGACGTCTTGCGTCGCTCGCGCGCTGCGCTGGCCCGCTCATTGCATATAGAGAGCCACACGCGGGCCGCAACACGAAAACATGCAGCGGCGCCGCGCACTCATTCAAGGAGACACGCAGTGAGCGAATCGCAACCGCGTCCGCCAGCATCGGCGCCCCTGAAGCGGCCGTTCGATGTCTCGCAGCGCTACGTGCGCTTGCGCCAGCGCCGGGCGGACGGCTTCGTCGAATTCGACTTTTCGATTGGCGATCCGCGCATCTGCGTGGAACTCGTCATGCGCGAAGCCGACTATCGCGCTTTCTGCCGCACGCACGCAGTGGAACATCTGAACAGCGAAGACGGCGCCGCACTCGACGCGGAGGAACTCAAGTGGCGCTATGGACTACCCGGTATGTCCCAATGAGCGAGAGGGCCGCGTAGTCCCGGTACTGAGCCCCGTTCTCAATTAAAAGGAGGAATCACGATGCAAATCGATATCAAGACCTCGGCGGTGCAGCCAATACGCCAGACGTTCTCGCACGTCGCGCGCCGCCTTGGCGCCGACAAGCCCGCGTCGCGCTATCAGGAGGCCACGCTGGATCTGCAGCCCGAAGCGAACTTTCACTATCGTCCGCTCTGGCAACCGGAGTTCGAACTCTACGACACGCGCCGCACGGCGATCCGCATGAGCGACTGGTACGCGTTCAAGGACCCGCGCCAGTACTATTACGGCGCCTATACGATCGCACGCTCGCGCCAGCAGGAAACGATGGAGAAGAATATCGACTTCGTCACGCGACGCGCGCTGGTGAGCGGTTTGTCCGACGAACAGAAGCAGGCGATTGCCGCGTTGATGGTGCCGCTGCGCCATGTCGAATGGGCGGCCAACACGAACAACTGCTATGTCACGGCCTACGGCTGGGGCACGGCCATCACCCAGGCCACCATGTACCACAGCATGGACCGCCTCGGTCTCGCGCAATATCTCTCGCGCATTGGGCTGCTGCTCGACGGCAACCAGGGCACCTCGCTGGCTGAAGGCAAGACGCGCTGGCTCGACGATCCCGTGTGGCAACCACTGCGCCGGCTCGTGGAAGATCTGATGGTCGTGCAGGACTGGTTCGAAACCTTCGTCGCGCAAAACGCCGTGCTCGACGGCCTGCTCTACCCGCTCGTCTATCGTCACGCGGACGCGCATCTGTCCGCGCAATGCGGCCCCGGCCTTGGCATGCTCAACGAGTTCGCAATCGCCTGGTACGACGAATCGAGCCGATGGGTGGACGCCACGCTCAAGACCGCCGCCGCCGAATCGCCCGAGAACGCCATGCGCCTCGCGCAATGGATCGTGCGCTGGCGCGCGCGCACGCTCGAGGCGTTGCAGCCGATCGCGCGAGCGACGCTGGGCGAGGCGCAAGGCAACAGCGCGCTTGCCGAAGTCGACACGGCTTTTGCGGCGCGCGTGACGAAGCTCGGCATCGACCTGTCCGCCCAGGCGGCCACGGCCTGCGCCGACACGCTCGCCACGGAGGCCAGCCATGTCTGACACCGTCTTCATCGCCTTCCAGACCAACGACGATTCGCGCCCGATCATCGAAGCCATTGCCGAAGACAATCCGCATGCTGTCGTGAACGCCATGCCCGCCATGGTGAAGATCGACGCGCAGAGCAGGCTCGTGATCCGCCGCGAGTCCATCGAGGCGCGCATCGGCCGTGCCTTCGATCTGCGCGAGCTGCAGCTCAATTTGATCTCGCTCTCCGGCAACATCGACGAAACCGACGACGAATTCATCCTCGCGTGGAATAACTGAGCAAGGAAAAAGGAGCACGAACATGACCAATGCATCCACTACCGTAAGCATACCTAAAAAACTGAGCATCAAGGAAAACTACGCGCTGCTCACGCGCGGCCTCGCGTGGGACACCACCTATCAACCCATGGACGCGATCTTCCCCTACGATCGCTTCGAAGGCATCAAGGTGCACGACTGGGACCGCTGGGAAGACCCGTTCCGCCTCACGATGGACGCCTACTGGAAATACCAGGGCGAGAAGGAGCGCAAGCTCTACGCCATCATCGACGCATTCCAGCAGAACAACGGCCAGTTCAACGTGACCGACCCGCGTTATATCAACGCGCTCAAGCTCTTTCTGACCGGCGTGAGCCCGCTCGAATACGCGGCGCACCGCGGCTTCGCGCTTGCGGGGCGAAACTTTCGCGGCGCGGGCGCGCGTATCGCCTGCCAGATGCAGGCCATCGACGAACTGCGCCACGCGCAGACCCAGGTTCACACGATCAGCCAGTACAACAAGTACTTCAACGGCTTTCACGACTTCAAGCACATGCACGACCGCGTGTGGTACCTCTCCGTGCCCAAGTCGTATTTCGAAGACGCCATGAGCGCCGGGCCGTTCGAATTCGTCACCGCCATTTCCTTCTCTTTCGAATATGTGCTCACCAACCTGCTCTTCATGCCGTTCATGTCGGGGGCGGCGTTCAACGGCGACATGGCGACGGTCACGTTCGGCTTTTCGGCGCAGTCCGATGAGTCGCGTCACATGACGCTCGGCCTCGAGGTGGTGAAGTTCCTGCTCGAACAGGATCCCGGTAACGTGCCCATCATCCAGAAGTGGATCGACAAGTGGTTCTGGCGCGGCTATCGCCTGCTCACGCTGGTCGCGATGATGATGGACTACATGCTGCCCAAGCGCATCATGTCCTGGCAGGAGGCGTGGGAAACCTACTTCGAACAGAACGGCGGCGCGCTCTTTCACGACCTCGAACGCTACGGCATCCGCCTGCCGAAGTATCACGACGTGGCGGCGAAGGAGAAGGATCGTCTCTCGCATCAGGCATGGGGCATTTTCTACAACTATACGCACGCGGCGGCCATCCACACGTGGATTCCTTCGGACGACGAAATGAATTGGCTCGCGCAGAAGTATCCGCGCACGTTCAATCAGCTGTATCGGCCGCGCTACGAACACTGGCGCCGCGAGCAGCAGGAAGGCAAGCGCTTTTACAACAACTCGCTGCCGATGCTGTGCCAGATCTGCCAGATCCCGATGGCCTTCACCGAGCCCGACGACCCCACAAAGACCTGCTACCGCGAAAGCGACTACCTGGGCAACAAGTTCCACTTCTGCTCGGACGGCTGCAAGGACATCTTCGACAACGAGCCGCAGAAATACGCGCAAGCGTGGCTGCCCGTACACCAGATCCACCAGGGCAACTGCTTCGAGCCCGACGTGGACCCCACGGCCAGCGATTTCGACCCGATGCGCGAAGTGCTGCGCTACTACCACATCGCGCCGGGCGCGGACGGCCACGAGTTCGAAGACTCGCCCGACTGCGCGAACTGGCGGCGCTGGACCGGCAAGCCCGCACACGGCGGCGAGACCGCGACGGACGCAGCCGCGCCATCGGCACAGGCCGCCTGAGAAACCGCGCTTCAAGCCGCTTTAAACCACATTGAGCCGCCTCATGCGGCGCCTGGCGAAGGAGACAGATCATGCCCGTCATCGCATTGCACGAAGACTACGCGGGGCCGATACGCGACCGCGTCGAGAATTTTCACGGCAACCAGTTGCTCTACGTGGGCTGGGACGATCACCTGATGTTCTGCGCACCGCATTGCATCGCGGTGCCGCCCTCGATGACATTCGGTGCGCTCGCGCACGAGGTGATTCCCGCCATGTACCGCGCCCATCCGGATTGGCCCTCGGTGCGCGCCGAGGCGATCGAATGGTATCGCGGCAGCGAACGCTTCGCGCCGGCCTTCGACGCGAGCCTCGCCGACAACGGGCTCGGTCACAAGACCGTGCTGCGCCTGCGCACGCCGGGCCTCACGGGCATCGGCGGTTCGTGCAGCTAGGCACAGGCAGACGAGAAGGAGCCGAGCATCATGAGCTATCAATTGACCATCGAGCCCATTGGCCAGACCATCGAGATCGAAGAGGATCAGACGGTGCTGGACGCGTGCCTGCGCGCCGGCGTCTGGTTGCCTCACGCGTGCTGTCACGGCCTGTGCGCGACCTGCAAGGTGCAGGTCGTGGACGGCGACGTGGAGCACGGCGAGGCTTCGCCGTTCGCGCTGATGGACTTCGAACGCGACGAGGGCAAGTGCCTCGCGTGCTGCGCGCGCGTGCAGTCCGACGTGACCATCGAGGCCGATATCGACGAAGACCCCGACGCGCGCCACTTTCCGGTGCGCGACCACGTGGGGCGCGTAGCCGAAGTGGTCGATCTCACGCCGACCATCAAGGGCATCTTCGTCGAACTCGACGGCGACGGCATCGCGTTCCAGGCAGGCCAGTACGTGAACGTGCGCATACCCGGCGAGCACGTGCCCCGCGCGTTCTCGCTCGCGGACAGACCCGGCGAGCCAGGCGCGGGTGCGTGCGCGCGCATCGAACTCAACGTGCGCCTCGTGCCGGGCGGCAAAGGCACCAGCTATTTGCACGAGCAGTTAAAGCCCGGCGACACGCTGCATTTCGCCGGCCCGTTCGGCCGCTTCTTCGTGCGCCGCTCCGACCCACAACCCATCATCCTCATTGCGGGCGGCTCGGGGCTCTCCAGCCCCAGGTCGATGCTGCTCGACCTGCTCGCGCAGGGGGAATCGCGTCCGATCACGCTGCTCTACGGCGCACGCTGCCGCGCGGAGCTTTACTACCACGATCTGTTTCGCGAGCTCGAACAAGCGCATGCGAACTTCAGCTACGTGCCCGCGCTTTCCGACGAGCCCGCCGATTCTCCATGGGATGGCTTTCGCGGCTACGTGCACGATGCGGCGCGCGCCCATTTCGCCGGCGATTTTCGCGGCCACAAGGCGTATTTGTGCGGCCCACCGCCGATGATCGAAGCCGCCATTCGCACGCTCATGCAGGGTCAGCTTTTCGAACGCGACATCTATACGGAGAAGTTCCTCACGCACGTGGACGGCGCGCAAGGCGCCGCGCGAAGCCCGCTTTTCAAATCCATCTGAGCGCACATAAACGCGCATCCCACACCAACCGGAGACATCATCATGAATCGTCAAGCCATCGACGCCCTGCTCGCCAAAATCAGCGCGCCCACCACGGGCGAACCTGCGGCGCGGACCAAATCGATCGTCGATCGCATCGTGCGCGACCTGTTCTACACGATCGAGGATTTCGACGTGACACCGGGCGAATTCTGGACCGCCCTCAACTATCTCGCCGCGGCGGCGCCGGAACTGGGCCTCATCGCGGCGGGGCTCGGCTTCGAGCATTTCCTCGACCTGCGGCTCGACGAAGCCGAAGCGAAGCTCGGCCTCGACGGCGGCACGCCGCGCACGATCGAAGGGCCGCTCTACGTAGCGGGTGCGCCGGAATCGGCGGGGCACGCGCGCCTCGACAATGGCGCGAGCCCCGGCGAAACGCTGCTGATGCGCGGCCACGTGTTCGGCGAAGATGGCAAGCCGGTTGCCGGCGCGCTCGTCGAAGTGTGGCACGCGAATCATCTCGGCAACTACTCGTACTTCGACGCGTCGCAGCCGCCCTTCCATCTGCGCGCGTCGATCCGCACCGGCGCCGACGGCCGCTACAGCTTCCAGAGCATCGTGCCCGTGGGCTACAGCGTGCCGCCCGCGGGCAAAACGCAACAGTTGCTGGACGCGCTCGGGCGCCATGGCCACCGTCCCGCGCATATCCACTTCTTCGTGCGCGCGCCGGGACATCGCACGCTCACCACGCAGATCAACATCGACGGCGACCCGCATCTGTGGGATGACTTCGCCTTCGCCACGCGCAACGGCCTCGTGCCCGAAGTGAAGCGCCAGGGGGCGGGCGACGGCAAGGCATTCGGCATCGACAGCCAGTTTGCGCTGATCGACTTCGACTTCACGCTCTCGCGCGAACGCGTGGATGCGCCCACCACCGAAGTCGCACGCGCACGCGCCGCGGCCTGACGACCCTCGCAGACCCCGCAAGCCTCACAAACGCGCAAGCAACGCGGATCGCACACGCTTCGAGCGGCTGCGATCCGCCCAGACGCGCGCCGCAATTCATTAAGGATTCCAATTTAAATTCGATCCGGAGGAGACAGATGACCCGTATTTCCAATCTGCGCGTTCCCGCTGCACTGGCAGCCGGTTTTCTGCTGGCTGGCGCCGCCCACGCGCAAGGCAGCGTCACGCTATACGGCGTGCTGGACGCCAGCGTGCTGTATCTGAGCAAAACCGAGAACCCCGCGACGGGCGCCAACGGCGGCAAGTTCATCGGCTTCGGCGACAGCGGCTATTCGCCCTCGCTCTTCGGCCTCAAGGGCACCGAAGACCTGGGCGGCGGCATGAAGGCGAACTTCACGCTGGAAAGCGGCATCAATATGGGCACCGGCGGCTTCAATGATTCGAACGGCAACCTGTTCGGCCGCCAGGCATGGGTTGGCATTAGCGGAGGATTCGGCGACGTCAAGCTCGGCCTGCAATACTCGCCGCTCTTTCTTGCGCTCTACGACCTCGACCCCCGCCTTTCGCTCACGGGCAGTTCGCTGCTGCCATGGCTGAACAACGTGGCGGGCACCGGCATTTTCACGCGCAACGCGGTTTCCTATACCAGCCCGCTGTTTTACGGCTTCCAGGGCAGCGTGTTGTACGCGTTCGGCAATGTGGCCGGTAATCTTCAGGCCGGCAAGCAGGTTTCCGCGAGCCTCAAATACCAATGGCAGGACCTGATGGTGGAAGCCGCGTACTTCGACAGCAACGCGAGCCCCGCCGTGGATACCGTGCCGGCCACCGACGTACCCTTCGAGGGCCGCCTGATCGGCGCCTCGTACAAGTTGGGCAGCCTCACCGCCAAGGCGTCGTTCACGAGCTTCCGCGTAAGCGGCGGTCCGAGCAATAACCTCTATGGAGGCGGGCTCGACTACATGCTCACGCCTGCCGTCGATCTGAACGGCGGCGTGTGGTACATGACCGATCGCAACGAAACGTCGAGCCATGCGATGCTTGGCTCGCTGGGCGCCTCGTATCTGCTCTCGAAGCGAACGACGCTCTACGCGCAGGTGGGCGTCGTGCGCAACGACGGCAATGCCCGCCTCGGGCTCGTGACCGGCGAAGGGCTTTCGTCGAACAACACGATCTTCGCGCCGGCCGGCACGACCACTGCTGTCGATCTCGGCATCAGGCAGACGTTCTGAGCCCGGACGCGGCCTGACGCTGCTTTGTTTACGGGCGAAACCGGCAGGGATCGCCCGGTTCTCCGGTTGCGAATGGACTGGGCCGTTAGTTGCACTCTCTATGGCCTCGTTGCGACCGTCGTGACCGCCGACCACGAAGCGGCGCGACGCTACAAGACGCAGTTGCGCGCGAGGCTCGTCTGGATCAACACGCCGCAACTGATCTTCCCGCAAGTCGGCTGGGGCGGGCTGGGGCTGAGCGGCATCGGGCGCGAACTCGGGCTGGCCGGGTTGCGCAGCTATCAGGAACTGCGGCACGCGCTTGCCAATATCGGCTAAAGCGGCGGCGCGGCCGCTAGTGCGGCGCTCTCGAACGCGCCCAGAAAGTGGCAATCGAGGTTCATGATTACCTAGCGCAGCTCGGCGCCTTCCGCCGCCGGAAGACGGGTGAATGCAACGACTGACAAACAACTCAAGGCCCCAACGACAAAGAACGCCATCGGAAAATCTCTCGCCGTCAAATGCTCCGCACTATGCCCGTGAACCTTTGCAGCGATCGACAAGCAGGAAGCGCAGAGTGCCACGCCCAAACTCATGGTTGTCTGCTGCATCATAGTCGCAAGCGCTGTTGCCTTGCTCAACATATTCTTCGGAATGCCGGAGAATCCGACCGTATTCATCGCGACCATTCCTATCGAGTTGACGATTCCCGCCACAAAAAGCACAATGCAGATGAAATAAATCGACATTCCACGCGAAAACAAGCCACAGGCCGCAAACGCAACACCGGATAATCCTGCAGCCGTAATCATGAGAGGTTTGAATCCGAATTCATTGATCGCTCGCCGCATGATTGGCCGAATCGCGAGGGCGCCAACCGAAAGCCACGCAGTCGCTAATCCGGATTGAACTGCCGTGCACCCCATACCGATCTGCAAAAGCAGCGGGACGAAAACAGGAGCCGAACCGACCACCATTCTCAACGGCATGCCACCGATATTCGCAATACTGAATGTCCTATATCCAAAAATTCCAGGCGGGATAATGACATCGGTACGATTTCTGCCATACATCCAATAGCAGATCGATGCCGCGATGCTGATACTCGCGATGAGAATGGTCGCGCTCCGAGAAACCAGATTGTGCCCGATAGTCTCCAGTCCAAAAACCGTCCCGGAAAGCCCGATCGCCACCAGAACGAAACCCTTGAGGTCGAATCGTTCCGTTTTTTCCGGCTGCGAGTCCGGCACGAACTTGAGTGACAACAAAATTCCCAAAACACCGAAAGGAATGTTGAGCAAGAATATCCAGCGCCACGACCCCAGCGTGACGATGAAGCCTCCGAGGACCGGTCCCAATACACGGCCAATGGTCCCCGGAACGGTAAACCACAGCATCGCCATTACTAGCTGCCCAGGCGGGACGTTGCGCAAGAGGATCAACCGCGCGACCGGCACCATCATCGCGCCACCGAGGCCTTGCAATATCCGGAACACCACGATTTGATCGAGGGTTGTAGCAGATCCGCACAGTGCCGATGCCAGCGAGAATACCGCAACTGCCGAGCAGAAAACACGGCGGGTACCCAAGCGATCCGTGAGCCAGCCGCTCGCGGGTAGAAACAGCGCCAAACTCAAGAGATACGCCGTGATGGCGAAGTTGAGGCGGAGTATCTCCACGTTTAGCGACGCAGCAATCGACTGAAGCGCCGTGCCCAGGATCGACGTATCGACTGCCTGTAAAAACATCGGCACGGCCACGATCACGGGAATTAATCGCGTGGGCTGAGAGCAAGACGCCAATTGGGTATCTTGCCATGGCCTGACGGCAACATTTTCGTCAATCACCGAATTACCGATCTCATTGCAGGCGCACGCGCAAGAAACCCGGGGAGTGGTTTCCGGGCTTCTTTCGTTATAGCCACATCGCAGTTCAGGCTTCGCCTCTGATCTTGTCGCGGATGAGCACGAAGATGAACAGCAGCCACGAAATACCGAGGCCGAAGTAGTCGAAGTTGCGCAGCGGACGGAAGTCCGCCCAGCCCCAACCTGTCGAACCGTCGATGGCCAGCAGTGTCAGCGCGATGCAAATGCCGATTGCGATCCAGGTATTCTTTTTCATGCGGATGCTCCTTAAGCGGGTTCTTTTTCTTCAACGGACACGCCGACAAGGCTCGGCCGGGTGTTCAACAGACCGCCTTTACCCTTTAGCTGAAACCCGTTCCAGCCGTCCCACGGCCACATCGGATTCAGGGTCGGACGGAAGCACGCTGCCATGTAACCGCTATATGCCAACAGCAGCAAACCGTTCATCAGGAGTTCTTGAGGGCCCGAGAACAACTGACGCGGCGTTGCCGAAATGAACGTATTCAGCCAAAAAATCGTGACGGTGGTCGGCATTTCCAGAATTAGCGTCAGGAACACAAAACGGTTCGTCAACAAGAGGAAACCATAAATCGCCTCCATGTATTTGACCCAGTGATACATACCGATTGCGTCGGCGCCGGCCAGGTATTGACCAGCGAGACCCGGAACCATGGGCACATAACCGTCGATCACGAATCGAATGCCGGAAAAGAACAGGTGTGCGCCGAAATAAAGGCGAAGCCACGTAATTACATACTTCCAGGGGGAAGAGTTAGCGCTTTGCATGGAGAAATTCCCGAAAATTTAATACGATAGTACAACTCAATATGCCTGCATCAGGCCTATTCCTAAAGCAGTAGCCTGGACCACTGGCTGAAAGCCCGTTCGATGATGCGACGCTACGAAATCCAGCCCACCACCTTTTACCGGGCCGTTACGCCTCGACAACCCGATGCTGTTGTCCCGGCGTTTGAATCGCGGCCAGCAATTCGCGATTCAATTCGAATCCGAATCCCGCGCCTTCACTCGGGTAGGCAAAGCCCCGGCTAAAGCGCTGGCCGCCAATCGCCAGATCCTGCTCGACCGGGATATCGTCGCTGTTCCATGCCGCGTGAATGGCGAGCGGCCCCATGCTTTCGCTCATGTACTGGCACGCCCAGTCGTTTGCGACCATGAGATGCGTGCTTGGCCCGGATTCGACGCCCGAGCCGATCAGCGTGCTGCAAAACACCGGAATGTCGTACATGCGACATGCAGCGAGGAATCGCTGCGCCTTGAGCAGGCCGCCCACCTTCTGAATCTTGAGAACGACACCATCGGCCGAGCGACGCTCCGCGATTTCGCGCAGGTCGCCCAGCTCTTGCGCGCCTTCGTCGGCGTATATCGGCGTGCTAATACGCTCGCGCAGCTTGGCCAGGCTGTCGCGGTATTGATGCGCCAGCGGCTGTTCCATGAACGCGAGGTTGTATTGATCGAGGCGTTTCAGCGTCGTCAACGCCTGCTCGTAGTTCCATGAGCCATTCGCGTCCAGGGTAATTCTGGCATTCGGTCCGAGTGCCGCTCGCACTTCACGGACCGTGGCCACATCGTTGTCGAACGTATGACGGCCGACCTTGAGCTTGAACGCCGAAAACCCATTGTCGCGAACCTGAATTGCCAGTTCCGCGACCTTTTCGGGCTCACCCGCCGACAGGACCCAACCCAGCGGAACCTTCTCCCGGGTGCGGCCACCCAACAGACTGTAGACCGGCACGCCCAATGATTTTCCCTTCAAGTCATGCAGCGCACAGTCGACCAGCGCCTTGGCCTGATTGTTGTCGCGGGCAAGTTGATCCATCATGCCCACGATCTTCTCGATGTTATCGGGAGCTTCGCCCAGCAGGATTCGCGGCGCGAAAACGTCGGAAATCATCGCCGTCATGGATGCCTGGGTTTCACCGCGATACCACGACGATGTATCGCCCGATTCCGCATAGCCTACGAGACCGTTGTCGGCTGTAATAGCCAGCAGCAGCGTATTCAGGCAAGTTATGATGACATTGGGAAGCTTGATCGGCTTCTTCAGCGGCATCGAAATCGGAATGCACTCAACACGGGTAATCTTCACTGGATTTAAACCTGTTATGAATTCGGAGAAAGGCGAGTCAAAAATGGCGCGCCCCGATGATCTGCGGTTATTGCACAACCGGCCGACGCAATGCACCGCAGACGCGGATCAGCAGAATCACTGCCAATGCGACGGAAACCACGTAGCAGACGACAAACGACGCGCCAAGCGCATTCGGACCATTGAAGCATTTGGCGACGAGCGCGACCACGGTAGGACCAAGCGCCAAACCCACCAGATTCGTGATCAGGTAATAGAGGGCGGTGATCTTACCCATCATGTTGCCTGGCGTGAAGTTGGCATTCGTTGCGCCGCCTGCCACCGCGAACATCGCAAACATGAACATCTGGATGAAGTAGAGCATCATCCCGGCACCCATCGTATGGACAAGCGGAAAGCATCCCGTAGCGACTGCCGCAATGGTCGTGGTCACCGCCGCAACCCGGACAGGCGCATCGACCATCCCGCGCTTGCGCAGCCAGTCCGCGATACTGCCGCAAATCAGCAGGCCGAGCGGGGAAGCGAGCAATGCAACGCCGCCAATCGCCTTGCCGATTTCCGGCCGTGCAATATGTAACGTGCGAGCGATGATTTCCGGCAGCCATGCGATCTGCGAACCAATTGCAATGCCGTATAGACAAATCGCCGCCCAGAGCTGAACGTACACGCCGCGATTCCGCCATACAAAGGACATAGTCTGCTTGTACGTCACCTCGGAAATATCGCTCTGGAAGCGACGGGCCGGCTCACGCAGCAGCCAAAGCAGTATCGCGAACGGAATCCCGATGATGCCCGGAACCAGCAGCACGAAGTGCCACGGCTTCATGCCCCCGACAAAGGGCAGCTTATCGAATGCGCCAGCCGATGCGGCCTTCAGCAAGACCGCGCCGAGAGCCAGCGACAAGCCGGTACCCAGCATCGGGCCGATATTGTAGATACCGAAAGCAATACTGCGACGATGCGGCGGAAATGCATCACGAATCATCGACTGCGATCCGGGAGCCAGCGCCGACTCGCCGACACCCAGACCAACGCGCGACAAGAACAACTGGAGATAGGTCGTGCTCAGGCCACCCAGCATCTGAATGACCGACCATGCCATGATCGCGCCACCGAGCAGCGTCTTGCGCGGGTACTTGTCGACCAGTATGCCCATCGGAATACTGAGAGCGCTATACAGCAGCATGAAAGAAAGGCCGAGCAACAAACTGACCTGAAGATCCGAGATTCCGAGGTCTTTCTTGATCGGCCCGACGACGAGCGCGAGCGCGCCCCGGTCGATAAACGAAATGACATACGTGGCTGTCAAAACGGTAAGCATCCACCATGCGCCTTTGGACGTCTTTAAATCTTCCACGTCGTCGGAGGGTGCCGACTTCGTTTGCAATTCCGCGGTCTCGCTCACGACGTTGTCTCCTTGAAATTATCTGAATAGCGGTTTAGCGACTTTCCCGCGCCCCACTGTCGGCGAGCACGGTCTTGGCCGCGGTCACGCCGGATACGATGAATTCGGCGATGTCGCCCATCGAGTTGTAATACGGCCCCCATAGCGACCCGCACTCCCCGATGGCATAAAGACCGGCGATCGGCTTGTCCTGATGATCGAGAACACGCTGCCCTGCGTCGTGCTTCGGACCACCATGCGTGTTCAAATACGTCGGCAGCATCGGCCCAATCGCGTAGTACGGGCCTTCCTCGTTGAGCGGTACGAGGAACGTTTCGCGACCGCAATCCGGATCGACGTTATTGCGGCACTGCTCGTTGTAACGCTTGACGGTCTCGCGAAGTGCGGCCGGATCGAGGTGGCCGGCCTTGCACACCCCCTGGATTTCCGGCCACTGACACTTCAAGGCCAATTCTTCGAGCGTATCGGCCTTGACGATCAAGCCCTCTTCGAGCTCCTTGAGGTTGTCATGCGACCACGGCGGCACCCGCGAATTCAGCGTCGTCATTGCCGCACCACCGGCACGGACCTTCTCGTCGAAGATGTGGAATGCCGGCACGTTCGTGAATTCCGGAGTGCCTGGCGTCGTGGCCAACCATGTGTCGCGGTTTGCCAATCCGTGTTGAACAACCGACGTATCCACCGTTTCGTTATGGAAGCGCTTCGCCTGGCGGTTCACCCACAACAGACTGCCGCCGTCCTTGAAGGCGCCGTTCTTGTATCCGAAGCCGGCGATCTTGTTCAGATCGTACGTCACATAAACGTAGCCCTCCTTCGTCTTGATGCCCATGTTGAGGGGGCCCGCGACGGCGTTCATGTGCCAGAGTTGCGCACCCGCTTCCTGCGCCATGCGAATGCCATCACCGGTCAGATTCGGACTACCAAGAAAATAAATCGGGCAGGCGGTCAGGAACTGCTTGCACATGGCATCGTTGGCCTCGAAGCCGCCGCTGGCCAGCACCACCGCCTTGCGAGCGCGCACCGCAATCGTCTTGCCCTCATGTTCGGCGGCAACGCCGAGAATCCGTTTCGTCACCGGGTGCTGAACCAGCGTGGTGACGCGTGTATTGCACTGAACGCGCGCACCGGCCTTCTCCGCTTGTGCGGAGATCGCATTCCAGAGGCCCGCACCGCCTGGTGCGGCCACGACGCTCATACCCTTGATGCTTTCCGCGCCCGGAGCGCCCGGGAATTCGGGGAAAAATCCCGGCGCGGAGAACGGCTGCGCGTTGTCCTTGAGCGGCAATTCCAGTTTGTGCTGCCACGCCGGGATGTCCTTGAGACCCGAAACGAAATGGCGAAGAACGCCTTCGTCCGTTTGGCCTCCGCACAGCCAATTCATATATTTGAACGACGCCTCCTCATCGACAGAGGTCATGATCAGACCTCCCGCGACACAGACCGAGTTGCCGCCGCCCTGCGCACCCTTTTCGAGAATAAGCACGTCGGCGCCTTGTCGAGCGGCTTCGAATGCGAATACCGCGCCTGCGCCGCCATAGCCCACGACCACCATATCGGCTTGCCCATCCCATTGGGGCTCGGTCCAGTTCAATTCCATCTTCGTCATTCCGTGTGTCCGAGAAAACCTACCCGCGTCGCGCGATCCCTCTAGGCGACGGACGCAGCAGCGTCGCGCTCAGCCGCTTCGGCCGCGCGAAAACCGTTATAGATTTCGTTGTAACGCAGCACCGGCTGGTCCATTACCAACATCATCATCTTGCGATCCGGCACCCTCGAGATCGTCGCCTGCTGCGTCTCGATGATGGCCTTGTCTTCGGCAAACGCGGCTTCGGCGATCGAGAAAGCGTGATCCGCCAAATTGGCATGCTCATGATCGGGGCCGAAGTTGTAGAAAAACATCGATTCCGTATCGTTGATCGGCGTGATCATCTGGCACGTGCAACGGCGGAAAATCGGCTCCTCCGCGGGTTTTCCGTCGACCAGACGATCCTGAACGCCCGGCGCGTAGGAATGGATCTTGAGAATGAAAACGCCCGGCACCAGGAACGTGCTGACCACGTTATCGTCGGAGGGCACTTCGCCGAAGTAGGGATTCGACGGGCGGCCCAGGTGCCAGCGGTCAGCAACGACACCGCGTTCGATCGTATCGATGCCGCGTTTCGCTTCGCCATCCTTCTGAATCTTGAGCGACACCTTGTTATTCGCCCCGAACGTCGCTTCGTGAACATAAGGTGCGTGCGAAAGGTCGAGCAAGTTATCCGCGACAATTTCCGCATTTCCCTTCCATACCTTCTTCGAGCATTTCATCGCGAAAGTCACGCTGTCCGGACCTTCGATGGGGGGAATCAGCGCGGGATCGGCCTTGGCGGCGTCACCCATCCACACCCATGCGGCGCCATGCTTTTCTTCGATCGGGTAACTGCGAACGCAGACCTTCGGCGAGATGCGATCGGCGCCCGGGATTTCCGTGCAGCGGCCATCAGCGGCGAATTTCAGGCCGTGGTACATGCAGCGCAACTCGTCGCCTTCCTTGCGGCCGACCGACAGCGGAACCAGGCGATGCGGGCACAGATCTTCGAGCGCCACGAGCGTGCCGTCTTCCTTGCGATAGAGCGCGAGTACCTCGTTCATCACCGTGAACGGAACGATATCGGTGGCCGAAAACTCGCTCGACCATCCAACCATGTACCAGCAATTGCGGAGGAATTTCATTTTCATTCTCCTGAGAAGGGAATCGAGAGCCGATAGATCGGCAACAAGGCAACGCGCAACCGACCTCCTGGACTCAACCGGCTCAGCATCCTAAATAGTATTCAATTAAGTATTCTCGCCATCATATCCCGTTGCTTCGCGCGACATGACTCGGGATAACCCTTGAAATGCAGGAAAACGGCGTTCAGGTGGTAGAACGCCGTGTATGCTCACCACCTGATTAGCTGAAGTAGACGCGTTCAGCCGTGGTATGCAGGACCTTCCGCTGATCTTCAGCCGACAGCGTGGCCACGGAGTCCCTGGCCATCTGAACCATGTCTTTGTACTCGCCCTTCGACTGGGCGACGTCCGAGCCCCACATCACGCGATCGGCACCGAACGAGCGCACCACACGCTCGACCACCGGCGCGGATGGCAATGCGAGCCCCTTCAGCTTGCCGAGGTTGATCATGGAGTACAGCAAGAAAACGTTCGGGCGATCCACGAACTCGAGCAGAGCTTCATCCACGCCGTAATCGGGTTGCGGCGCTTCGACAACGATATTCGAGAAGTGATCGAGAATGACCGGCGTAGTCGGGAACGCCTTTACGACGTCCTGAAGCGCTTCGAGCGCAGCCAGCCGATTCCAGCGATAAAAGTGCAGGCGCACCGAGCCGCCGAGGTCCGTTACCGCAGCCCAGGCTCGACGCGCTTCCGTCGACGCGAACCAGCGGCTGTCGGCACCCTTCTTCGGCTCGGTCAGCCGAATGCCCACCGACCCGCGCTCGCCGACCCAGTATTTCACCGTTTCCTCGACGTTCGGCGCGAGTGCGTCGATCATGCACAGCGAACGCAGACGATTCGGATATTGCTGCGCCGAATCCACGACGTAGTCGTTGTGAAAGCCATAGAGGTGCGCGCGTTGGACCGCGAGCGCCTTATCGATGCCAAATTCGTCGAGCAGTTCGACCAGGCGCCCGGCAGTCACGGGGTTGTCGAATGCGTTGTCCTCGAGAACACCGCTCAGCGGCGAAGGCGGATACTTCTCGCGGTCGGTCGAAATCAGGTGTGCGTGACTGTCAATCATTAGGTTGCCTCTATAAAATTCGGTTTGGCCAGCGACATGCGGCGTTATTTCCAGGGATCCACGCACACGTGAATCGCACCTTGAATTCCCCGGCCCGCAGTGGCCAGGATCGCATCGTGAACCTGCGCCAGGCCGAAAGTATGCGAGCACACTTCATCGATCGGATAGCGGCCCGAGCCGATATAGCGCAGCGCCAGTTCGACCGCTGCGTAGCTCCGGCCACGCGGCGCGCGAACGGTCAGATAGCGCTTCTTGATCTCGCCGATGGGGACGTGCTGCTCCAGGCCGTTCAGGCTCAAACAGGCGCCCTTTGCGGCCAGGGCGATCGACTGCCTGACGATCTCGCCCTTTGGGTCGCCGGTCGTATCGACCACGACATCCACGCCGCGCCCCTTCGTGATACGCATCACTTCGGCTTCGAGGTCTTGCGTTTCGACGTTGATTGCGTAGTCCGCGCCCAGCCGCAGCGACAGATCGAGGCGGCTTTGATCGCGTGTCATGCCGGCCAGAATCACCGTGTACGAGCCCGCGGCCTTGGCCGCGAGCACGCAGCCCAGGCCTTGCTGGCCCGGTCCCCAGACGAGGACGACCTTGCCGGGTCCCGCGCCGCCGTCGAGACAGGCCCACTGCACGCCGTTGCCGAACGGCACCGCCAACGTTGCGTGCGTGGCCGGCATGTCTTGCCCGATCTTGTGCATCACCGTGTTGAGCGGCAGATGCATATATTGCGCGTAGCCCCCCCACAGATGAGGCGGCTTGTTGGCGGTGGACATACCGAATCGATCGGTATTCAGGCGGTCCTTCACGTTGAAGAAGTCGACTTCCATGCACAGACGAAAATCGCCCTTCATGCACCATTCGCAATTCCAGCACGGAAGATATTCGTGGAGCGCGACGCGGTCGCCGGGCTTGACGCCCCAACGCTTCGCCGCGACTTCACCGACTTCTTCGAGGGTGCCGACGTTTTCGTGGCCCATGATGACCGGAACGTGACCGGCCTTGCGGTACAACTCAGGGTCGCTGCCGCCGACGCCGCTCGCCTCGACGCGCAGAATTCCGGTTTCAGGCTTGACGCCCGGATAATCGAATTCACGGATTTCCGTGGTTTCGACATCCGTCTTGACCGCGGCCAGTACCTTTTTCGTCATGTGTTTGTCTCCTGCTCGCTTTCGATCTCAGTGTTTCGAAAATACGCGACGTGCGTTGGCACCGAAGATTGCGTCGAGATCCTCATCGGGCAATTCCTCGAGTGCGATACGGGGGAGTCTCAATGCATTCCCGTAGCCTTCGCGAGCGCTCACGACGGGAAAATCGGAACCCCACATCAGGCGATTCGCGCCGAATGCCGTGAGCGCCTCATGAACAAGTGGCGACGTCGCGCCCCCGAAGGGATGGCCTGACTGCCATGTCTTCGGATCGCGCGGCATCAATTCGCCCAGCCCCGGAAGTTTCAGCATGACGTTCGGGCAGGCCGCGAGCTCGAACACCTGGCGACGAATCGCCCGTTGCTCATCCGTCGTGACAGGCGCGCTGCTGCCCCCCAGGTGCTCCAGGACGATCGTCGTTCCCGCCAACTTCGCAACCAGCTCGACAAACCCCGGCGCGTTGAAGGCTTCGGCCGAGCCCACACAGCTAACGGGCAGCCCGGTTTCCCGAACAGCGCGCCACGCTTGCGGAAGACGACCGTGCGGAAGACATGCGGAAGGGCGAAGCCGAATGCCGGACACGCCTTCGCGCGCCAGCTTTTCGACTGTCATTGCAACGTCCGGCGCTTCGACATCAACCCAGGCCACGCACGACAGACGGTCTGGATATCGCTTGACGCAGTCTTGCTGGTATCGGTTATCCGTCTGTCCGATCATCTGAGTGAGAATGGCCCTATCCACGCCATGCTCATTCATTTGCTCGAGCAGCGTTTCGACTGGCTCATACCAATGAGGCGAAACGTGTGCGTGACTATCGACGATCATGTGGACCTCAAGCCTTCAGCGCGACGTCCGCATTGAGAGGCACTTCTTCCTTCCACGTGCGATCGTTGGGGAAAATCACCGTCGATGCGTGAATCCGGTTCCACGGAATCGTGTTCGTCAGTACGCCCGGCAGTTCGCCGGTTTCCGCGTAAGTGCGAGCCGCCCGAATCATCTGACGACGCCACGCAACGACCGCGACGTCCGACGTGCCGAGGTGTTCCTTCGTCCGGTCGAGAATACGACCCTGCGTTTCGCTGACTGCGTGGTCCTGCGTCAGGATGCCCTTGATGCCCGACATCGACGACGTCTTCATGGCTTCGCGGTCCTGGTTGTACCAGTTGTCGATGTTGAGTTCCTTGCGGAAGTTTTCGTCGACCCAGTGACCGCCTTCCTGGATGCGGTATTCGATATCGACAGGCTGCGTCTCGTCGAAGAACCATTGGATGTGCCACGTCGATACGTCATCGCGCGGAACGAATGCATTGGCCATGCGGCGGTTCTTTCGGACCCCGAAACCATCGGGTGGAATCAGCGTGAAGAACGGCAGAATCACTTCCGTGACACGGGCATGCAGCTTGCCTTCCTCGCGGAAATTGCGCACGCCCGCATAGCGCAGACCGTACAGCGTGTATTCGACCTCGATCTTCGGACGCAGATCGCGTTCGTGTTCGTACTTGGCCGGCGCCGCCCACGGCTGTTCGCGATGCAGCACGCCCGCGTGCGCGGAGTCGATCGTGCCTTCGACGGCTTGAGCGTAATTGCAGTCCTCCAGCACCTTGAACGCGGCAACCTTTTCGGCCGGGTACGAGAGGAAGTCGAAATCGGGGAATTGCGGGATCTTCGCCGGGTCGCCCATGTACGTCCAGATCACGCCGGCGACCTCACGAACAGGGTATGCCACGGCCTTGATACGCGAGCACAGCTTCGAATCCTCCGGCTCCGTCGGGGTGTCCATGCAGCGGCCGTCGACGCCGAACTTCCAGCCGTGGTAGAGACAACGCAGACCGCCTTCCGAGTTGTCGCCCAGCGCGAGCGAAGCACGACGGTGCGGGCATTGTTCCTCGAGCAGACCGATCTTGCCGTCGCTGTCGCGGAACGCCACGAGGTCTTCGCCCAGCAGACGCAAACGCACGGGTTTGCCGCCCGGCTCGCTGATTTCCGATGCCAGCATCGCCGGAATCCAGAATTGCCGGATCATCTCGCCATTCGGCGTGCCTTTGCCAACCTGAGTCAGAACGTCGTTATCTTCGCGGGAAAGCATGGGGTGTGCTCCTGAATTTCTTGATCGATGAATATGTGTGGGAAAGGCCTGCGCCCTCCACTTAGCCCTGTACGCGTTCGACGGCCTGCAGCAGCCGATCGCGTGCGTCTACGGTATTGCTGTCGTTGCCAATGAAATCGTGCGCGTCGACAATCAGCTTGCGCAGAGCAACGAGGTTCTTCAGTTCCGGCGCATTCGAGCCCCTCCGTTCGGCGCTCAGGATGTCGCCATCGAGCAAGCGCCAAACTTCATCGAGTTCGGATTCGCGGTAAATCATGTGTTCGAACGTACTCGACCGCTCTACGCGTCCGATCAGATCCCGCAGCGTTTGCGGCGAGTAATCCTCGATCGAGTGAATGTCATTCACGTCCATGGCTAATCCTTATTTCCTGGAGCCAAAACCGAATTGCGAAGGCGGCAGGCCAAGCGCCTGGCGACCAAAGGCAGTCAGCGCCGAATCCCACGTGAAAGCGAAATGCTGCGCGGCCGAATTGACGTCGCGCCAAATACGCTGGAGCTCCGAAGCGTTATAAATGCTGGTGCCGCCAGCCGCTTCGAACACGCTGTTGGCCGCGCGTCGCGCGGTTTGAGCCGAATACGCCCAGTTGCGCGGAATGCGCGCCCATTCGAGCGCCGTCAGCGACTGCGCGCTTTCTGCCGTATCGATACGGCGCGTGTCTTCGAGAATCAACGCACAGGCCGCATCGAGATCCGCCGTCGCATGGGCGAGGCGCTCGATGGTCGCCGACTGTTCCGCCATCTGTTCGGCCGGCATGGCCTGGAGACGCGGCGCCAGCCCTTCGCCGAACGACCGGAGCGCCGCGCGCGCGATGCCCAGCGGCGCGCCAATGAGCGAGAACGGCGTAACGTTCTGGAACGGCATCCGGTAGATGGGCGCGCGCAGGGCGTCAGCGCCTTCGACGTTGCCCGTCATCATGTCTTTGACCGACACCGAACGATGCTTCGGAATGAACGCCTTCTCGACCTTGATCGTGCGGCTGCCCGTGCCGCGCAGGCCGGCCGTATGCCAGTCGTCGACGATTTCGATGTCCGAGCGCGGGATCACGAAGAAGCGCGGCTCGGGCGGGCCGTCCGGGCGCTGCACGGCATTTCCGATGATGACCCATTGCACGTGGTCGATACCCGAACAGAAGCGGCCATCGCCGTTCGCGAGCGTGTAGCCGCCGTCGACTTCGGTCACCGTTCCGCCCAGGCGGAACACGGTCGCCGTCAGCGCATGACCTTCGCCAAGCACGTCTTGCTGTGCCCGCAACGGAAACAAATTCAACATCCAGCTATGACCGGCCAAAACACCGAACACCCAACCCGTCGAACCACAGGCCGATGCGATTTCCGCCGTCACTTCGACGAGCGTCGTAAAACCCAACTCGGAACCGCCAAACGATTTCGGCGTAATGATGTTGAAGAGACCCGAATCGCGCAGTGCATCGATGGTTTCCTTAGGCACGACGCGGTCGCTTTCGGTCTGTTTGACGCGCGAACGAATCACATCATGCAAACCACGGGCGATATCAAGGGCTTCCTCGCGGCTGTTAATACGGCTCAAGACATTCTCCTGGTAGGACTTGCTGCCGTGGAACAGGGCCCGGCGCGCAGAATCATTCTGTTTATGAATCGGTCAGTGTTCGTTGCGACCGTAACGATCTTCGACGTTCAAACGCTCCTTGGCGTCGAGGAACCAGCGATAGTGACCGCCCTTCGAGATCGGCGGGACATCGTCCGAAACGACGTACCAGCTTTCGCCATCGTTTTCCGTCGCATAGATTTCGCCCGTTGCCGTACCGGCGATGAGCATGATCTTGTCGTCCCAATGGTAGAGACCCATGCCCTCGATGTTGCCGATGACTTCCTCGGGCAGACCCTTGCGCATATGCGCCCAGCTGACACCGCCATCGGCGCTCCTGAGCACCGTCGCGTTGGCCGACTTGCGGGCGCCCCAATCGCGCGGCGCGTTGCCCGGGCCGCCGAGATACAGGACATTTTCGTCGCGCGGGTCGATGAACATGGCGTCGGGATAGCCGATGAGGTCCTGGCGCGTCATCAGGTGAACCCACGTTTCGCCGGCGTCCGCGCTGTAGTGCAGGCCTTCGCCGCCGCACATGAACATCTGCTTCGGATTCGACGGGCGAATCAGCACGCGATGGTTGTCGTGATAGAACTTGTCGTGTTCGGATTCGTACGAACGCGGCTCGGTCCACGTTTTGCCGTCGTCGGTAGTCTTGAGCAGCGCGCCCTGCTCAATACAGATATAGAGCGTTTCCGGTTCGGCCGGGTGAAACGCAATGTTTTTGACGTGCGCAATATGCGGGGGCGGCGGAAACGTCCATTTGTCCTGGTCCGGCACCGTCATCATTGCGGGGATTTCGACCCACGAAGCGCCGAGATCGTCGCTGCGATAGAGCGCGGACGGCTCCGTGCCCAGAAACAGGACCGTCTTCCCGTCGCGCTCCTGCTGCGCCATCGTATAGATATGCGTGCTATTCAGGCCATGGTTGGCCGGCTCCCATGTCACGCCCAGATCCTTCGAGACCACGAGACTGCCCTGGCCGTGCGCGCCCGCGAACAGCAGACCCGCATTCGGAACATAAAGCAGTGAACTCACGTGGCGATCTTCCAGCGTCTTGCGCGTCAGTTTCCAAGGCGCGCAGGTGTCTGCGCGTTCGAACACGAGCATTCCGCGAATCGTAGCGACCAGCAGCGTCGTTGCCGCGCCATCACCCTGCGTAACGGTTCCACCGTTGGTAGTTAGAACTGCGATCATTTCATCTCCGTAAGGGAATACCCTATGCGATGCCGCCTGTTTTGCTCAGAAGGCCTTTGACTTTTTTTTGCTTAGCCCAAATAATATGCAAAAAAGAATTACGCGTCAAACGGACCGAGAGAAACTTTCGATGATGGGTGATTGCACTGCAGCAAGCCGGCACCTGAGGAAGCGCGATGTGTAACGCTTGCGCGCCATTTACGGGGTTCCGTGCGTTCTACGATTCTGGAGGTGACATGACTGAAGTTAACGATGTGATGACTCTGCGCCTGACCGCGAGTCAATATTTGGCACGCAACACCCTGGCTCTGACGTTCGAAGACCCCGAAGGCGAGCGCCTGCCCGCCGCCGACGCGGGTTCGCACGTCGGGCTGATCCTGCCGAACGGATTGACGCGTCAGTACTCCCTGCTGGAATCCAGCCATGGCCTGACGCAGCGTTCGTACGTCATCGGCGTCAAACTCGACCCACAATCGCGTGGCGGCTCCCGCTACATCCACGAAACGATGCGTGTCGGCGACCTCGTTCAGGTCGAAACCCCGCGCAACAACTTTCCCCTCGACGAGGATGCTGAGCACACCGTACTGGTTGCCGGCGGTATCGGGATCACGCCTATTCTGTGTATGGCGCGTCGCCTGAAGGAAATTGGCAAGTCGCCGCGTATCTACTATTCGTGCCGAGACCGGGTCGATGTCGCCTACGCCGAGGAATTGAAGCGGTTCGAAGGGTCGGTCGTTCACGTCGATGCGGAAGCCGGCACATTCCTCGACATCGCGGACGTCGTGAAGCAGGCGCCGGCATCGGCCCACTTCTACTGCTGCGGCCCCGGCCCGATGCTCGAAGCATTCGAACAGGCCTGCAACACGTTGCCCCCGGAACAAGTCCACGTCGAGTACTTCAGCGCCAAACACGAAGCCGCGCTCGACGGCAACTTCGTCATCGAACTGCGCAAGAGCGGCAAGACGTTGACCGTCCCGCAGGGCAAAACGATTCTTGAGGTCGTGCGTGAAGCCGGTGTGCCGATTTCGTATTCGTGCGAGGAAGGGGTATGCGGCGCATGTGAAGTCCGCGTGCTCGAAGGCGAGCCGGACCACCGCGACGCCATTCTTTCGGAGCCCGAGAAGGTTTCGAACCAGACAATGATTATTTGCTGTTCGGGCTGCAAGGGCGATCGTCTCGTCCTCGACCTTTAAGAAACATGGGCGTGCCTATCGGCACACATTGATTCAGGAGACAAGTAAGTGATTATCGATTGCCACGGTCACGTCAGCGCACCCGCAGAATTGTGGGTCTACAAGGCACACATTCTGTCGCATCGCGGCGAACACGGTCGCAAGATGCCGGAGGTGACTGACGAAGACATCCTGCACTACGCCAACAAGAAGGAAATGGCGCCCGTTGGCCACCTCGACATGCTCGACCGCGTCGGCACGAATGTCCAGTTGATGTCGCCGCGTCCGTTCCAGATGATGCACAGCCAAAAACCGGGCAAACTCGTGCACTGGTTCACGGAAGAAACCAACACCATCATCTCGCGCACGGTCAAGCTGCTGCCGAAGCGGTTCATCGGCATCGGCGGCCTGCCGCAAGTGGCGGGCGACCCGGTAGAAGTCGTGCTGCCAGAACTCGAGCGCTGCATCAAGGAACTCGGTTTCAAGGGCGTGTTGCTGAATCCGGATCCGTTCGAGAACAGCGGTGTCGAAGCGCCCGGCCTCGGCGACCGCTACTGGTATCCGCTATACGAAAAGCTGTGCGAGCTCGACGTACCGGCTCACATTCACGCTACCGGCTCGCACTCGGCGCGTTCGCCATACACCGTTCACTTCATCAACGAAGAAACGATCGCGGTGTTCAACCTCGTCAATTCGAACGTCTTCAAGGACTTCCCGAAGCTGAAGATCATGGTGTCGCACGGCGGGGGCTCGATTCCCTATCAGATCGGCCGCTTCCAGTCGGGCGCTTCGCGCGCGGGCCGCAACTTTCTCGACGGGATGCGCAACCTGTATTACGACACCGTGCTCTACTCGGAAGAATCGCTGCGTCTGCTGATCAAGACGGTTGGCGCCGACCGCTGCATGTTCGGCGCCGAGTGTCCAGGCGTGGGTTCGGCGATCAACCCCGACACCGGCCGCACTTTCGACGACATCAAGCCGTATATCCAGGGCTTCGACTGGCTCTCGCAGGCACAGAAGGATGCGATTTTCTTCGGCAACGCGCGCGACTTCTTCAAGCTCAACCTCGCGGATTACGAGTAATCCCGGCGCCCACAGGACGCTAAATCATGGCCAAAATCGTATTGGGAATGGGCACTTCGCACGGCCCTATGCTCATCACGCCCCCGGAGACGTGGGGCGCTCGCGTCCCCGATGATCGACTAACGAAACATGACTTCGAAGGCCGCGAATGGGCCTTCGACGAACTCGTCGAATATCGGCGTAGCGAAAACCTCGCGGACCAGATCACGCCCCGGAAGTGGCAGGAACGGCACGCCCAATGCCGGGCGGCTATCGAGGAAATGGCGTGTGTGCTGGCTGAAGCCAAACCGGATGTCGTTGTCATTGTCGGCAACGATCAGATGGAAATCTTCACGACGGATTGCATTCCCGCATTCGGCGTCATGCACGGGCCGACGATCGTGAACAACATGATCAGCCACGATAAATTGATGAAAATGCCTCCGGGCGTGCGTCATTCGATGCCCGGTTACAAGCCGGAAGCCGCCACGCACGAAGGCGTTCCCGAACTTGCCAGGCACATCATCACGCGCGCGATCGCCGACAACTTCGACGTGGCCGCGCTCAGCCGCCTGTCGGAAACGGAAACACCGCACGCCTATGGCTTCGTGTTCCGCCAGTTGATGAAAGACCAGGTCGTTCCGACCGTGCCGGTATTCGTCAATACGTTCTATCCACCGAATCAACCGACCGTCGCACGCTGCCACGCCTTCGGGGCGTCGATGGCTCGCGCAATCGAATCGTGGGATTCGGACGCACGCGTAGCGGTCATCGCTTCCGGCGGCCTGACGCACTTTGTCATCGACGAGCGTGTCGACAATCTGGTGCTCGACGCGATGAAGAACCACGATCTCACGCCGGTATTCGCATTGGGCGAAGCCATTTTCCAGGCGGGAACTTCGGAAATCAAAAACTGGATTCCCGTCGCCGGCATGATGGACGAACTTGGCTTCGACATGACCGTGGTGGATTACGTGCCCTGCTATCGCAGCGAAGCCGGTACTGGCAATGCCATGGGTTTTGTGTACTGGAAGCCCCGGGCCGAATAAGGAAATATCGAATATATGGCAAGCAAAGACGAATATGTCCACCGCCTTCGTCGCCTGGACTGCTGCGCTGTCTCCGACGCACTCGACAAACTCGGCCTGTCCGGCGTCGTGAGCGGCGTCGCCCAGGCTTCGGGCACGAAGCGCATCGCGGGTCGCGTCATCACGATGAAACTCGGTGTGGGCGATCCGCCTCCGGGCCCGCCGCGTCATCTGGGCACCACCGCGATCGAGCTCGGCGGCTCAGACAACGTGATCGTCGTCGAGCAACGGACCGGCATCGAAGCCGGTTCGTGGGGCGGCATCCTCTCGTTGGGCGCCAAGGTTCGCGGTATCGCGGGTGTGATCGCCGACGGTCCGGTGCGCGACATCGACGAATCCCGCGAGATGGGACTGCCGGTGTTCACGAACCAGTTTACCGCGCTGACCGCTCGTGGCCGTGTGGTCGAAAAAGGCGTCAATGTCCCCGTCGAAGTGTTCGGGGCCGTAGTAGAGGCCGGCGACTATGTAATCGCCGATAGCAGCGCGGTGATCTTCATCGGCCAGGCAAACATCGCCGAGGTGGTCGAGACCGCCGAATCGATCGTGGCGCGCGAAGCCTTGATGGCGAAGGCCGTATTGGCGGGCACGCCAATCCACGAAGTCATGGGCGGGAACTACGAATTTATGCTGAAGGATTAACCATGTCGGAAATCGAACAAGACAAGAATGTTGCGCGTGCAGCGAAACTCGAAACGGCGACCCTGAGCGACGCACTGGACCGCCTGGGTCTGAACGGTCAGTGCTACAAGATTAAACCGCGTGATTCGTCGTTTCGCATGGCCGGCCGGGCATTCACGATTCTCTACGGGCCGGCAGCCTCGCCCGCCGGCACCGTGGGCGACTTTATCGACGACGTTCCGCCCGGCTCGGTCATCGTCCTCGACAATGGCGGTCGCGAAGACGCGACGGTCTGGGGCGACATCCTGACCGAAATCGCTCATCGCCGCGGTATCGCGGGCACCGTGATCGACGGCATCAACCGCGACGTCCATCTCTGCCTGTCGCTCGGCTACCCGGTTTTCTCCAGGGACAACTGGATGCGAACGGGCAAGGACCGCGTTCAGGTCGAAGCCACCAACATTCCGGTGAACATCGGCAATGTGCGTGTCGCGCCGGGCGATCTGCTGCGCGGCGATGCCGACGGCGTGATTTCGATCCCTAAGGAGCACGAAGCGCGCGTGCTTGCCGCTGCTGAAGAGATCGATGCCGCCGAGAAGGCAATCCGTGCGGCGGTCGCAACCGGTATGCGGCTGGACGAGGCTCGCAAGCAGTTCAAGTACCACCAGCTTCAAACGCGCCGCAGCGGAGAGGAAGCATGACGGGGCCGGTTTTCGATCGTCACGAGACCACGCGCCTCGACGTCCAGCGACCGAACCTCGCGCTGCTTGACGCCGCGGCCAAACTGCCGGCGGCGACGCTTCACGAGGCAGCCGGGAAGATCGGCGTCCTACCTTGCGAAATCAAGCCCGTTGCGCCTGGATTCAAAATTTGTGGTCCCGCTGTGACCGTTCATTCACCCGGCGGCGACAACCTCTGGTTGCACCGCGCCATTTACTCAGCACAACCCGGCGATGTGCTGGTTGTATCCGTGAGCGAAGCTTATGAGCACGGGTATTGGGGCGAAATCATGTCGACGGCCGCAAAGGTTCGCGGGCTTGGCGGTCTGGTCATCAACGGTTGCGTTCGCGATCAGCGACTGTTGTCGGAGATCGGGTTTCCGGTGTTCGCTCGTGGACTGTGTATTCGTGGTACCGGAAAGGATTTCGGCGCCAGGGGTTGGATCAACGCCCCGACTCGATTCGACGACGTAACGGTCAATGCCGGCGACCTGATCGTGGGCGACGAAGACGGTGTCGTCTGCATCCCGCGCGAGCGCATCGCCGAGGTGATCGCTGCATCGGAAGCACGCGAAGCAGCAGAAGCCCAGCAAATGAAGCGACTGGAGGCCGGCGAAAGCACGCTCAGTATCTTCGGATGGGACCAGTAACCCGGCAGGGGCTTGCGGGTCTATTGCATGAGGTGGCGTCCGCAAGGATCGCCGCCCGGTCATTTTGCCGGTCCATTTTCACGATCAGGAAGGTAAAGTGAGCATAGAAGAATCTGAATTCAAACGCGCCATGCGCTGCTTGACCGGTCACGTGTGTTTGATCACGACGGGTACTGACGCGGACGGCCCGCTTGCCGGCATGACGGCAACCGCCGTGACATCGGTTAGCGCGGCGCCCCCTATTGTGCTGGTCTGTATCCATCGAACGAACGCGTCTCTGGCGCACGTGCAGGCTACGGGCCACTTCGTCGTCAACGTCCTGGCCCGCAACGAGCAGGAATTAGCGCAACGTTTTTCGCGGCCGATTTCATCGCAAGAAAAGTTTCAGGCTGGGGCGTGGATTCGTATCAGGACGGGTGCGCCGGCTTTGGCCAGTGCCATGGTCAATCTCGATTGCAGCGTCGAACGTATCATCGAGATCGGTACGCACGCGGTGATTTTTGGGCATGTGGAAGGCACGGCCATTCGTGGCGACATCACGGCGCCGCTGCTGTATTCCCAAGGAACCTACGGAGAATTTCAGACCAGTAAGGCCGTCGATTTCCATGATTTGCTGTGGATATCCAACTGGGGGGCAGACTAATTTAACCACTCCGGATATCAGCTTCCGTCTCTCCGGCACCGCCTGAGCCAGGCAGCCAATTTCATCCCGTGCCGCGAGGGTAACAGCAGGCTGTTCGACTTCATGCTTGATTTCCAAAAGAGAAGCCCGCATCGCGGGCTTCTCTTCGTTGTTGCTTCGATTCAGATCAGTACACGAAGCCCGGCATCACTTCGCTAGCCGTGGGAACATCCTTGATCTCGGGGATGCGCGCCGAACCGAAGACGACCAGGGGACGCATCTGACCATTCTTGATATAGGGGGCGGCGACATCGTACGGAACCGGGATCATTTGCACCTTCCCGCTCATCAAGCCGTCGATTTCCGCTGCCGTGTCTTTGTAGGACAACTTCACCATACGCACGTCGTTACGCTTTTGGAACAGGTTCATCGCGGCAAGGTCACGTGCGCCGTCCGCCGTCGTACCGAAGGTGTAGCAGTCCGGATTATCTTTCAGGCGGCTAATCAGATCCGCGTAATTCTTGATGTCGGTTCCCGACACGCCTTTGCCGATTTCAGCCACCAGGACAACACCCGTGGGCGCAGCCGCCACTGCCTGGGTCACAGGCACGGGTTTAGCAGGGGTGCTGGCGCAGGCGACGCCGGAAATCAGCGCCTCCACTGCGAGGACTGCCGAGAGGAAGAGCTTTCTTTTGAATTTCAACATCAATTGTCTCCATGATTCGAAATGACGCCCGAAAGCGAGTCTGCTCGCCTGCCGACAATGTAATACTATTTTGTAGTCTATGTCAATCCGGGCTGCCTTTGGTTTCGCAGATTCTTTATCAGTAGTTCTGATGATGTGCCAAAGCAGCGTACCGGCTGACCATCGAGTGGGGCGAGGCCCAACCCATGCGTTCAAGCTGAATCGTGGGAAAAGCCGCACGCGTCCGCAGTCGCATCGAACCTCTATTCGCCGCGGGTGGAGTCGTGCCGGCAGGACGTCGGCTCAGCGCTCGGCTTTAGCCGCGAAGAAGATCAAGGCGAGGGGGAATCGCCCGGTAGAGCGCGCTGATGAAGAGTCCCGCTTCGTGACCGATGCGGTGGTGGGCTATCGGCGAGGCGTCGCAACCGTCCATGCGCTCCGCGGCCGGCAACGCCCGTGCAGCGAGCACCGGTCCGCCTGCCCGCGCGGCTCGCCCCCCGCGAGCGGCCCCGGTTGCAGGCGAGCCACGTGACGCTTAGAGCCCGCGCCCGGCAAGCACGGCCAGTACCGACTGATTTATTTTTTCCCGCTCGAGCTCATAGGCTTGCATGACTTTTTCACGCTCGCGGGTGCGAATTGCTGTCATGAGCCGGCGTTCGAGGTGCGCCTTCGGATGTTCGCCCGGCCGATGCGCTTCGGTCGCTAGGGCGCGGTAACGGTCGGTGAGTCGGATCAGGCGCAGGGCCTCGCGGCGTATAACCTTGTCGGGTGAAAGATCGAAGAGCAGCCCGTAGAATGCATAGTATTCATCGAGCCATTCGGCGCGCTGATGGTTTCCCAGGTACTCGTCGAGATTGGCAAGCATGCCATTGAGTTCGGCCGTTTGAGCGCGATCGGGCCATTCTATCGATTGAAACAACTCCCGTTCTACCAAATAACGATAGCGATAAAGTTGCGCCGCCTCATCCGACGATAGCGGCCCGACGAAAAACCCCCGGTTTGGATCGTGTACGATCACGCCCCATGCTGCGAGCAGATTCAATGCCTCGCGTACAGGCACCCGGCTGACGCCGAAGCGCTCCGCCAGTTCCGATTGGCGCATTTGATGCCCGGGCGACAGGACGCCTCGGTTGATCAGCTTGCGCACCTCATCAGCAATCTGCGCGGGAAGATCGATATCACTGAGTTCGATTTTGCTCACGTTTGTAGTCGTATAGTTCGCAGTGTCCGACGTCGTTCGTCGGTTCCAATGAATCGAAAAGGCAACCAACACCGTTCCGGGGCGTCGCCACGGCGAATCGATTTCAGACGCCGCGCGTCGCCAAAACAGCCATCAGGCTTGCGAGCACCATGGTTCGCCCCTGGTCATACGTGGCGAGCAGCAGCGTCCGGTTTTTAGTGTCTAGCGCCTTCATAAGCAGCAAATCGATTTTTGCGTTTCGATGCTCCCGCTGCGCCGAAACGTCCGCTGCCAGCGCGCGATAGCGATCGGTCAAGCGCAGCAGACGCAGCAACTCGCGCTTGAGCACCTTGTCGGGCGAAAGATCGAAGATTGCTTCATGGAATGCCCGATGGCACCTGATCCAGCTTTCGCGATCGCCCACGCGGTGCAGTTCGTCGAGTTTCGCGAGCATGGCCTTCAGCGCCTTGAGCTGGGCCGGTGCGGGCCACTCGACCGTCGAGAGCAGTTCCGTTTCAAGCAGCGTTCTCATACGGTAAAGCTGCCGTGCCTCTTCACTCGACAGTCGAGCCACAAAGAATCCGCGGTTGGGATCATGCTCGATGATCCCTTCAGCCGCCAGCAGCTTGAGCGCTTCTCGAATCGGCACGCGACTGATGCGAAAACGCTCGGCAAGGTCGGACTGCCGCAATTGCAGACCGGGCGCAAGCGTTCCTCGATTAATCAGCTCGCACGTTTGCGCCGCTATTTGAGCGGGAAAGTCGATAGCGTCCAGTTCGAGACGTGTCGCAGTTGCCATTCGCCCTCCGCAGGCGATTTTATGTAGCTTAGCATTATATCCAGCCGCGTCGAAGACCCATGAGGTCGCTGCTCACGCGCGCATCCATCCCCTGTACTTGCCTCGCCAACCCGGCGCGGCCGCAACGCCAATGTATCGACGCGTGCCCTCTTGATACGGCGCATCGCGACGCACGGTCAAATCGAGATCCTGGCTCACCCACAATCCAAGCCCCGCTAAATCCCGGTTGGCTCTTCACCGGACCTCGGGGCGTCCCTCTCCGGAACTCTTTGACTTTTTTGATTATTCTTAATAATATTCAAAAAAGAATTTCTGCCGGATGGACAGGCCTCGCCCGGCGCCCGCGGTTTTGCGCGGAGAAGGAACTTGCCATGCGGCAACGTCGATGGACTCCTGACGATTCCACGCAAATATGAAAACCGCACTCCAGCCAGGAAGTGGAGACATCCGCCACGTCCCTGTCTGGTCGACTACCCCCCATCGAACGATCTGAATCCAAAGACAAAGTGAGGAGACCCAATGTTTTGCCGAAGCATGTGGAGTAGACAACCCTTTTCGCGCGCCCTGTTCGTGGCCGGCGCGATCGCCGGAACCGGCCAGGCCGCACATGCGCAATCGACGTTCACCGTCGGTGGTTTTCTGGACGAGAGCGTAGCCGACTACCGCGATTCGAACGGCTCGCGCCTCGTTCAGATGCAGGACTCCGCAATCTTTCCCACGAAAATCTTCTTTCGCGGCGCCGAAGACCTCGGGGGCGGTCTCAGCGCCAATTTCAGTCTCGACTCGATGGTCGGGTTGAGCAACGGCGCACTCGCCCCGCAATCGCATGGCGCCATCTTCGAAAACTCGGCGTGGGTCGGATTGCGGCAAGCCGGAGCCGGTAGCATCCGGATGGGACAGCAGAACGACTTCAGCTTCGACTATTTCCTGATTGGCGGCATCGATCCCGCCACGGGGATAGCAGGCGGCATGCTGAACTTTCGCACCGGAAGTTTTGGCGCGGATCTGCTCGGCGTGCGCGGGCCGGCGCAAATCGGCGCGGCAATCGCCGACGGCCCGTATGCACCGCTCATCACCAATGGCGTGCCAACCGGCCTCGGGGCAATCAACTGGGACCGCGTGGGCGGCGAACGCATGTCCAACGCCATCAAGGTAGTCTCCGACGAATATGCGGGCTTCTCCATCGGAGCGATGTACAGCTTCGGCGGCGTAGCCGGCGATTTTTCGAACGGCTCGGGCAAGAGCGCCGTGTTGAGCTACCACGCCCAGGAGACGCGCGCGGCCATCGTCTACACCGAGCAGAACTACGGTCCGGTCAATAACGGTCACGACGGCATCGCCAACCTGCTGGCCGGCGTGCGTACCCGAATCGCGAATTTCAAGCTCACCGCCATGTACAGCCAGGCGCGCAACACCTACACCGGCGCGAGAATCTACGCGCTGGCGACCGGCGTGGGTTATGACTTCACCTTCGACTGGAATCTGGGCGCGGCTTACACGTACTCGAACGGCAACGCCCAGTTGAAGAACGTGACGGTCAATCAGGTCGCGCTTCAGCTCACGCATGCCCTTTCGAAGCTGACATCGATCTATCTGACCGGCGTGTTCCAGCGCACGAACGGCGCGTATCCGGCCGAAATAGGCAACATCGTGGCAGCCGGCAATATTCAATCGGTGATTGGGTTGGGGATGCTGGTTCGATTTTGACGGGCATGGCGCGAATTCGCGCCATGCATGACTCGCGCGGCAGCATGTTTGTGCCGCGCGAGCGCGCGGTTCAGACGCCGCGCGCTTGCAGAACCGACATCAGCCCGCCGAGGACGATCGCCCGGCCCTTATCATAGGTATCCAGCAACAGTTGCCGGTTCTGCGTTGCCAAAGCTTTGATCAGTTGCTCTTCGATACGCGCGTCGAGGTGCGTTCCCTGGACCGTGATGTCTGTCGCCAGCGAGCGGTAACGGTCGGTCAGCCGCATGAGCCTGAGAACCTCGCGCTTGAGAATTTTGTTTCCCGAGAGGTCGAAGATGGCGTCGTGCAATGCCCGGTGACGCTCTATCCACGCGTCGCGTGCCCCGGCTGCGAGCAGCGAATGCAACTCGTCCACCATCGCCTCGAGAAGCTTCAGATGAGCGGGCGTTGGCCAGACGACGGTCGCAAGCAGTTCCGCCTCGAGCAGATGGCGCATCCTGTAGAGTTGGCGCGCTTCGTCGCTGGAAAGCTGGGCCACGAAAAAACCGCGATTCGCGTCATGTTCGATAATGCCTTCCGCCGCAAGCAGCTTGAGCGCTTCCCGTACCGGCACACGGCTGATGCCGAAACGCTCGGCGAGATCGGCCTGGCGCAACTGAAGGCCGGGAGCCAGCGCACCCCGGTTGATCAGTCTGCGGGTTTCTGCTGCGATCTGTGAAGGGAGATCGATCCCGTTAAGCTCTGCAATTTCCACGATGCCCGTTGATTCCGGAATTTTATACAATTGAGAATTATATCCGGATTCCTGGCGGCAGTGAATGCGTTGACATCGTGTATGACAAGGGGTTCGGGGGCAGCGGGTGGTCCAGCGCATCACCCAAAGCACTCGGTATGCATTGCCGCGGCCGGACTCTTTTCGGTTTGACAGGAATTGACAGGAAGCCAGGCTGGCACATATTGACACCCTGACTCCCGCCAATGCTCACTGCATGATTCGCAGTGCCGTGCCTAGAAACGCGTTTGCATGCCGACGCCCAGCGCGGTGACGTGTTCGTCGAAGGATGTGGGGGCTGGCAAGCCGCCGGGCGGAAAGATGCTCTGCTTCGCTACCCCGCCATTCCAGAGTTTCTTGTAAAAGCCGTACAACGAAGTGCTTTTCGACAGGAAATAGGTGTAGGTCACCGCGAACGATCGCACGCTCCAGTTTCCGCCGGGAACCTCATTCTCATCGCTAAGCCCACCGTAACCGAAGCCCAGCGTGCCAGCCGGACCGGTATTCACGGTGAAACCTCCTTGCCACGCTTTGTCGGTGAAGCCAGGATTATTTCGTCGCAACTGGTAAGTTCCATACAAGGTCAGCCAGTCGAACCGATATTTCACGCCGAACGCGTGCTCGAGCGTATTGGAATCCGCACCGGGCGCCACGGTGATGCTTCGACCCAGCCCGTAGCTCGCCGTCAGTCCGCCATGCGAATACCAGACGCTTCCGATCTCATACTTCGTGTTCTCGTCCGCGCCCTGATTCGAGCCGAACGAGTAACCCAGCGTCGCGTGGAGCCCGTGCCAGGTGGGCGAGGTGTACTGCAGCGCATTATCCTCACGAGACGGGTCTTGTAGCGGATTGAAGATCCACGGCCGGGGCTCCTCTCCGGTTATCGAACCCAGTACCGATCCTGTCGACATCAGGACTGGATCAAACGTGGTGCCCCATTGATAGCCCACGGTTTCCAGCCGCCCTGAGATGAGCGAGCCCCACGGACTCTCCATTCCAACATAGGCTTGCCGTCCGAACTCGCGACCGCCCTCCCCCAGCGTGCCGTTGTTGATATTGAAGCCATTTTCCAGCACGGCGATAGCGGTAAGGCCGCCGCCGAGATCCTCCTTGGCACGGATACCCCACCTCGAACCGCCCAAGCCACCGGAGTTCATGCTACTGACGCTTGTAGCGGAGTTCTTGAAGTATCCGTAAAAAACGTCGGCGACACCGTAGAGCGTGACGCTCGACTGCGCGTGGGCCATGCACGGGAGCAACGCCCCCCAAATGCACGCGGCAACTTTCTTATGCACTGCTGTCTCCTATCTGTAGTTTTTTCGAACGCGAAAACATCAAGCAAGCTCGGGCACGCTGGGTGCCGGGACACCCCCCATTCCGCCGGAGTACGGTATTCGTTTTTGTATTTAAAATGGTAGTCTGCCAAATGGCCGAAGTCAACGCGGGGTTTCCGCTAGTCTTCGAGCTTGCGGCCTCAACGACCGACCATTCATGGAATCTGGTCTGGAGAAAAAATGACGGGAGGGAGAGCGACTGGCGCCAATTCCGGCAGGCATGCCAAGGCCCGTGTCTTATGCAGCCGATGTACGGGCACTGTGGGGATGTGGGATGTGCGGTCGCGTCGACGCGCAGGACTGCGCGAAATGGCGCTCAAGCCGCTACCGGCACTGCAGCGGCTTGAGCGCCCCGGTTGGGAATTCGCCGCGGAGGAGAGTCGAGAGGGACAAGAGGCTGAGCAAACTGGGGGAGTTTGTCAGTTCAACTGATAACTACCGATGAAATGTTCGTGGGCCGGCGTGGCTATCCGGCAGCGAAGGCGGATATCCCAGTTCCGGCCGGCATGAAGCGCGTGTTTGCGAAAGCAAACTGCAATGTTCCCTACCCGGCCGGAAAGCCGCTACAGCGGATGCGTGTTCGCCCCATCAAACCGATGCGCCCGCCGACTCCACACGCCCCGGACGCCGCCGATACAACCCGAGCGTGGCAGCAAGCCCGCAAAACGCGGCAAAACTAAGCCAGTAACCGGGCGCGGCCTTGTCGTGCGTCGTTTCGATCAGCCAGGTCGAGACGACCGGCGTGAAGCCGCCGAACAGCGCCGTCGCGAGACTGAAAGCCAGCGAGAAGCCCGCCACGCGCACTCGCGCCGGCATGACTTCGGTGAGCGCGGCGACCATCGCGCCGTTGTACATGCCGAAAAAGAATGAGAACCACAGGAGCACGATCAGCATGCGCTCGAAGCTCGGCGCGGCGGCGAGCCACGAGAGCGCCGGATACGCCGTGAGGATCGCCAGCGTGGAAATGACGACCAGGATCGGCTTGCGGCCGATGCGGTCCGAAAGCGCGCCACCGATCGGCAGCCACACGAAATTCGATAGGCCAACGAAGAGTGTCACCATGAGCGTATCGGCCGTCGAGAGCTTGAGCACGGCTTTGCCAAAGGTCGGCGTATAGACGGTGATGAGATAGAACGTCGTAGTCGTCATCGCCGTGAGCAGCATGCCGGCGACGATGGTCCGCCAGTTCGCCAGCAACATGGCGAAGATTTCGCTGGCTTGCGGATGATGCCGGCTCGCTTCGAACGCCGCCGTTTCCTGCAACGAGCGGCGCAGAATAAACAGCAGCGGCACGATCGCGCAGCCGATGAAAAACGGAATGCGCCAGCCCCACGAGGCGATCTGCTGCGCGGAAAGCCACTGATTCACCCCGTAGCCCAGCGCCGCGGCCATCACGATTGCGACCTGCTGGCTCGCCGATTGCCAGCTCGTGTAAAAGCCTTTGCTGCCGGGCGTCGCCATTTCGGCGAGATACACCGAAACGCCACCCAGTTCCGCGCCCGCCGAAAAGCCCTGCAACAGCCTGCCGAGCAGCACGAGCGCGGGCGCGAGCAACCCGATGCTCGCGTAGCCCGGCACGCAGGCGATCAGAATGGTGCCGCTCGCCATGATGGAAAGCGTAACGATCAGCCCCATGCGCCGCCCCGCTTTGTCGATATAGGCACCGAGCAATATGGCGCCGAGCGGACGCATGAGAAAGCCCGCGCCAAACACGGCGAAGGTCAGCATCAACGAGGCGAATTCGCTTGACGCGGGAAAGAAAATCTTCGAAATCGAGGTGGCATAGAAGCCGAACAAAAAGAAGTCGAACTGTTCGAGGAAATTGCCGCTCGTCACGCGCAGCACGGTGGCGGCTTTCGATGCGCGCGAAGCGCCATATGCAGCCGAAATGGCGCTCTGCTCTGTGGGATTCATGGGGCGTCTCCAGTCTTTGTTGATGTCATGCGGGGGCGCGATGCCCCCTGTCCCGGCCTGCCTGCGCCGGCCGCTAATCCGAGCCGAGACCCAGGGTATTGCGCTGCCGCTTTTCTATCGACGATTTGAGCAACGCCGCCGAGCGGAAGATGCCATGCGCGAATTTCCCGTAAGGCAAGGTCGCGAACAACGCCATCACGATGCCCAGGTGAATGGCGAGCAGCGCAGGCATTGCGGAACTCGTTCGCAAGCCCATGAGCGCGAGTCCCGAAGCGCTCGTCAGCAGCAGGAGCGCGATGAATCCGCGGTCCATCGGGCGCTGGCGCGCATCGCCCTGCTGCGGATGACGCTTCAGATTCAGCCACAGCAGACCCGCCGGTCCGACGAGCAGCCCGAGCCCGCCCAACGTACCCAGCAGCACGGGCACGCTGAAAAATGGATACGGTGCTTCCAGCCCGAGAAAGTAGTGATACGCCGTCGCCACAATGGTTGCCGCGAAGCACAGCATGAAGCCGTAGAACGTGAAATGGTGAAAGCGCCGTCTCGCGAGCGTGAAGGCGTCGCTCGATTCGTTGCAGCCGTCGCCATGGCCGCCGTCGAGATACTTGAGCGTCAACGCGTTTCGCGCGGCTTCGGCCACTGCGGGCGCGCTCGCGCTGGCGGTGCCCGCCGACACATCGCGCCAGAAGCGCGTGACGCCCACGCCCAGCGCCAGAATCGCAAACAAGAAGACCACGCCGAACATGGCCGCCAGCAGGTTATGCGGGAAGATCGCGTAAAAGCTCGCCGCGCCAGCGTCGCTGGAAAGGCCGTGGCGCATGGCCGTGCCGAGCAGCAGAAAGAGCGCGAGCCCCGCTGCCAGCGCAACCGAAAGCGCGAGCCCGTTGCGTTTGTACAGCCCGCCCAGCGCGGCGGGAAACGCGTATTCCGTATAGGTTTCGAGGCGCACTTTCGCCATCGCCTGTGGCACGTTCACAGCGAATTCGTGCGGCGGTGCGTACTGGCAGGCGTGGTAGCACGCGCCGCAGTTGTGACAGAGGTTCGCGAGGTAATTCACGTCCGCCTTGCCGAATTCGAGGCGGCACGTCATGGCCGGAAACACGGCGCAAAAGCCTTCGCAATAGCGGCAGGCATTGCAGATCTGCATCTGCCGCGCCACTTCGCTTTCGCTGTCGCTCATCGGCACGATGGGAATCACCCGCGCGGCACGGCCTCGGGTTCCGTGCGGCGTTTCATGGGTATCGGCCGGCGCTGTGCGCGTGCGTCCGGTCGCGAGAGCGTCAGTGCGCTGCATGGTGAGTCTCCGTCGTCTGAAGTGCCGCGCGCGCCGCCTGCGTGCCGGCAATGCGTCCGAATGCGGTGCCGATCGACATGCCGACACCCGCCGTATAGCCCTTGCCGAGCACGTTGCCCGCCATCATCTCGCCGGCAACGAACAGGTTGTCGCTGGCCTCGCCGCCGAAATGCACTTGCGCGCGGTCGTTGGTCTTCAGGCCGAGATAGGTGAACGTAATGCCGGGCCGCAACGCGTAGCCGTAGTACGGCGGCGTATCGATGGGACGCGCCCAGTGCGTCTTGGGTGGCGCGACGCCGTCGGTGTGGCAGTCGTCGAGCGCCGTGTGATCGAAGGTGCCGACACGGCATGCCTCGTTGTAGCGGGTGAGCGTTTCCATGAGGCGCGCTTCGGGCAGGTCCAGCTTGCGCGCGAGCTCGGCCAGCGTATCGGCCTTTTCGCCGGGAAACACGGGCGGCATGAAGCGGCCGATGGCCTTCGAATCGATGATCGAATAGCCGATCTGGCCAGGCTGCTGCGCGACGAGCCGTCCCCAGATCGCATAGCGTTTCGGCCAGAAGTCCTCGCCTTCGTCGTAGAAGCGCTCGGCGTCGCGATTCACGACCACGCCAAGCGACACGCAGTCGATGCGCGTGCAAATGCCGCCGTCGTAAAGCGGCGCGCGCGCGTCGATGGCGACGCAATGCGACTGCGAGGGGTCGCCGATCATGTCCGCACCCGCGTCGATCATGTGCCGGATGAGTACGCCCATGTTGAAGCGCGTGCCGCGAATCCGGAAGTTATCGGCGGGCCATTCGCCGCGCTCGTTCTGCCCCCACGCCTCGCGCAGCCATTCGCGGTTCGATTCGAAGCCGCCTGCCGCGAGCACGCAGGCGCGTGCCTCGAAGCGCTGGTTGCCGCTCTTCGCCGCGACGAAGCGGCCGCCGTCCAGTTCCAGCGCGTCCACGGGCGTTGCGTAGCGGATCTCCACACCGAGCGCTTCCGCGCTGCGATAGTAAGCGTTGACGAGCGCCTTGCCGCCGCCCATGAAAAACGCGTTGGTGCGAGCCACATGCAGCGCGCCGGAGAGCGGCGGCTGGAAACGCACGCCGTGCTTTTGCATCCAGGGCCGGCACGACGATGAAGCGCGGATCGTCAAGCGCGCGAGATGCTCGTCGGTGATCCCGCCCGTCACTTTCAGCAGGTCTTGCCAGAATTCCTCTTCGGGATACGCATCGACGAGCACGTCCTGCGGCGCGTCGTGCATGCAGCGCAAATTGCGCGTGTGCTGGGAATTGCCGCCGCGCCACTCACGCGGCGCCGATTCGAGCAGCAGGACCGAAGCGCCGGCTTCGCGCGCCATCAACGCCGCGCACAGCGCAGCATTGCCTCCTCCGATCACGAGTACGTCGACCATCTTGTGTGCCTCCTTTCGGGCACACTCTAATCGCCGCGCACTCCGCCCGCCATCAGCTGCCCGGCAAGGGGCCTTCAGTTTTTGTGAAGACCGCCCCGGGGCGCAGGCGCGCACCGGGCCACCGTCCTTCGCGCACCAGTTGGCGGGCGACGTCGGCGAGCACGACGCGCGCCGCCAGCCCCGCGGGCGACAACTCGTCGTCGGAAACACTGGCAATCATATTGGGGCGCGTTGCGTAGCTCTCGGCCACGCGCACGCTGGCCAACGCGGCGTTTTCGGCGCGCGCGAGCGCTGCGCCGGGCTGAATGGTCGCGCCAAGCCCCGCGCGCACGAAGTCCATCAGCAGCGCGAGGCCGTCGACTTCGGCAATGACATTGGGTGCGTATTTGGCGCGCTTGAACGCGGACGCCAGTTGCGAACGCAACCCGTGGGTACTGCTGGGAAGGATCAGCGGCAGCCTGCCGAGCTGTCCGAGACGCACCGACGCACCGCTCGGCATACCCTCGAAATCGCGCGCACCGATAACGAACAGCCGCTCGTCGAGCAGCGACGCCACGCTCCAGCGTTGCGCCGGCACCTCGCGAAACAGCACCGCAAGATCGATTTGACGCGCGCTCAGCATGGACGCGAGATAGCCGGACAGACTCTCGACGATGCGCAGACGGACATCCGGATAGCGCTCGCGCATGGCTTGCATGAAAGCGACGCCAAGCACGCTCGCTGTACTTGGCGCCATGCCGACGCTCACATGGCCCGACAAGCGGGCCGCACGCGCGGCGAGCGCGGCATCGTCGATATGACGCAGCGCGAGTTGCGCCTGACGCCAGAAAGCGAGGCCGGCGTCGGTGGGGACGACGCCGGTAGAGGTGCGTTGCAACAGACGGGTTGAAAGCTCGCCCTCGAGGCGGCTGATTTGCTGACTCAGCGCGGAAGTCACGACGCCGAGTTCCAGCGCGGCCTTCCCCATGCTTCCATGTTCGACGACGCTGAGAAAATAGCGCAATTGTCTGAGTTCCATTTCGCGATCGCCACAAACGGGAAATGGGGACTATTGTCGCAGAACGAAATCGGCTGCGGCGCCGTTGCCTCCGGCGTTTCGATCGCGCAAGCTCAATGCACGTGAAACACCCCTCCGATGCCGATGCTGACGGGCGGCGCCGCGTAATATCCCGGCGCATAGCCGGCGTAATAACCCGGTGCGGGCGCATAGCCGTAAGGCGGCGCGACGACGCAACCGCACAGGCCGCTAAACAGGGTGAGGATGATGAGAATTCGCGTCATCGACTTGCTCCAACCAGAATGTGGCAATTAAAAGCGCACGGGCGGCGACGCCGGCGGCGCCGTGCCGTTATCCAACAAGGCGATCGGAGTGTAGTGCACGAATTCCGCCATTGGGTTTCGCGTAGATTTACACGTGTAACGCCTTATGACCGCTGAAACACGCGCCGGGTTACCGGAACGCACGCGGCGCCCGCATCGTTCTTGCGGGTGCCAGGATCCTGCGCATGATTCAAAAAGGGCGGATGAGGGGTTAGAATTTCAGGCGCAGCGTCGCCGAGCCGGTTAAATCAACAAGGAAGATACCGTTCGTGATTGGCCGCCCAAGCCCCAAACACCGCAGCCGTTCCAGGCAAGAAATTGCCACCCTCATCTCCACCCTGATCGTTGCCTGCGCCTTCTTCATGGAGGCCGTGGACGCCAATATCATCGTCACCGCCCTGCCCGCGATGGCGCGGGATTTCGGCAGCGATCCCGTCTCGCTGAAAATCACCATCATCAGCTACGTGGTCAGCCTCGGCGTATTCATCCCGATCTGTGGCTGGCTCGCCGATCGTTTCAGCGCGCTCGCCGTGTTCCGGACAGCCATCGGCATTTTCGTCGCCGGTTCGCTGATATGCGCGGCATCGCCGTCGCTGCACATGTTCACTTTCGCTCGTTTCGTGCAGGGCGTCGGCGGCGCGTTGATGGTGCCGGTCGGCCGCATCATCGTCGTGCGGGCGGTACCGAAGCATCAGTTCGTCCGCGCGATGAACTATCTGAGCATGGCGTGGTACGTGGGGCCGGTTCTCGCACCGCTCCTGGGCGGCTTCATCGCGACCTATCTGCACTGGCGGCTCATGTTCTTCATCAACGTGCCCATCGGCATCGCCGGCATCTATCTGAGCCGCCGCTATATCGCGAACACGAAGGAACCGCATCCGGGCGCGTTCGACTGGCCGGGTTCGCTGCTGTGCGCCTTCGGCGCGACGTTCGTGCTGCTCGGGCTCTCGCTGGTCGACAGCGGCATCGTCGCCGACTCGACCGCGTGGGAAATGTTCGTCGCGGGCTTGATCCTGCTCGCGCTCTACGTGCCGTATGCCAGGTATGCGAAAGCGCCCGTGCTCGATTTGCGCTTCTTCGAGGTGCCGACGTTTCGCGCCAGCGTGCTCGGCGGATCGCTGTTTCGTATCGGCTGTGGCGCCGTGCCGTTTCTGCTGCCGCTATCGCTCCAGGTCGGGCTCGGAATGACGGCGTTCCAGTCGGGCCTCATCACGTGCGGCTCCGCATTCGGAAGCCTCTTCATGCGCCCGCTCACGTCCGTGACGCTGCGCCGGTTTGGCTTTCGCAAGGTGCTCATCTACAACGCCGCGATATCCGGCGTGGCGACGGCTGCATGTGGCCTCTTTTCATCCGCAACCCCCACATCGACAATCTGGCTGATCGTGCTGATTGGCGGATTTTTCTCCGCGCTGCAGTTCACGAGTCTCAATACGATGATCTACGCGGACATCGCGAGCCCCGATGTGGGCCGCGCGACCGGCCTCGGCAGCGTGGTCCAGCAGGTGTCGCTCGGCCTCGGTGTCGCGGTCGGCGGCATCGTTCTGCAGCTTTCCCGCGCGCTGCACGGCCGCACGCATATCGAGCCGGCGGATTTTCTGCTGGCTTTTCTCGTCGCGGGTCTGCTTTCGGTGGGATCGATTCCGCTTGTCCGGCGTCTTCCGCCCGACGCCGGCGACGACATGGTGCGCGCCAGGAAAGGCGCTTGATATCGCGGCGAACGGTTGGCGGAATCCGGCTGCGCCGCTGCCGGGCGCAACGCTCATGTCGGCCTCCCACGCATTGCGTCGACTTCTGGTAATGTCACGCCCATGCAACCGATCCTCTCCATCGAGAATCTCTCGAAAGTCTATGCATCGGGATTCCGCGCGCTCAAGGACATCCGCCTCGACATCCACCGCGGCGAGATTTTCGCGCTACTGGGGCCGAATGGCGCCGGCAAGACAACGCTCATCAGCATCGTCTGCGGCATTGTCAATGCGAGCGAAGGCAGCGTGCGCGTGGCCGGTCACGATATCGTCACGCACTACCGCAACGCGCGTTCGCTGATCGGCCTCGTGCCGCAGGAACTCACGACCGATGCGTTCGAATCGGTCTGGGGCACCGTATCGTTCAGCCGCGGCCTGTTCGGCAAGCCGGCCAACCCCGCGTATATCGAGCGCGTGCTGCGCGATCTGTCGCTATGGGAGAAGCGGAACAACAAGATCATGACGCTATCGGGCGGCATGAAACGCCGCGTGCTGATCGCGAAGGCGCTCGCGCACGAGCCGCAGATCCTGTTTCTGGACGAGCCGACCGCGGGCGTGGACGTCGAACTCCGCCGCGACATGTGGGAGCTCGTGCGGGGGCTCAAGGCCAACGGCGTGACGATCATCCTGACCACCCATTACATCGACGAGGCCGAAGAGATGGCCGACCGGATCGGCGTCATCAACGCCGGCGAGATCATGCTCGTCGAAAAGAAAGACGAGCTGATGCGCAAGCTCGGCCGCAAGCAACTGACGTTGCAGCTCGAAGCTCCGTTGAGCGCCATTCCGGCCGGGCTCGCAAGCTGGCGCCTGGAACTGTCCGGCAGCGGCACCGAGCTCACCTATACCTACGACACCGAAAACGAACGCAACGACATCATTGCGCTGCTCAAGAGCCTGAGCGACGCCGGCATCGGCTTCACGGACCTGCAAACGAAGCAGAGTTCGCTGGAGGAAATTTTCGTGAGCCTCGTCAGCAAGGATCCCGCGGCCGCTGTGCCGCCTGCTGTGCCGCCCGCTGCGCGGTCCGCTTCGCGGCATGACAAGCCGGCCGTCGCGGAACACACGGCAAAGGACAGGTGAGCCCCCGATGAACCTCTACGCCATCCGCGCCATCTACCGCTTCGAAATGGCGCGCACCCGGCGCACGCTGATGCAGAGCATCGTCGCGCCCGTGATCTCGACCTCGCTCTACTTCATCGTGTTCGGCTCCGCCATCGGCTCGCGCATCAAGGAAGTAAACGGTGTCAGCTACGGTGCGTTCATCGTGCCGGGCCTGATCATGCTGTCGCTGCTCTCGCAGAGCATCTCGAACGCGTCGTTCGGCATCTACTTCCCGCGCTTCACGGGCACGATCTACGAGCTGCTGTCCGCGCCCGTGTCCTATGTCGAAATCGTGATCAGCTATGTGGGTGCGGCCGCAACCAAATCCGTCCTGCTCGGGATCATCATCCTCGCCACGGCGGCGCTCTTCGTGCCGATCCAGATCCAGCATCCGCTCTGGATGGCGCTGTTCCTGCTGCTGACGGCGATCACGTTCAGCCTGCTCGGCTTCATCATCGGCATCTGGGCGGACAACTTCGAGAAGCTGCAAATCGTGCCGCTCCTCATCATCACGCCGCTGACCTTCCTTGGCGGCAGCTTCTACTCGGTCGACATGCTGCCGCCCGCGTGGCGGGTGATCACGCTGTTCAACCCGATCGTCTATCTCATCAGCGGTTTTCGCTGGAGCTTCTACGGGCTCGCGGACGTCGAGGTCGGCGTGAGTCTCGGCATGACCGCCGCCTTTCTCGCGGCGTTCCTCGCAATCACCGCGTGGATCTTCAAGACGGGCTACCGGCTGAAAACCTGAGCGCCCCGCGTTATTGCGTCAATTCCCGATGCAACGCGCGATACTCCTGCGCGAGCTTGTGCCCCGGGTCGAGATGGATCACGGGCTTTGCCTGCTGGTGCGATTCGCGAATCTTCACGGACGCGGACAAACGCGAAGCCAGCACCGGCAAGCCCTCGCCAACCAGTTCGTCGACCAGCTTTTGCGGCAGGCTCGCGCGCGGCTGAAACTGGTTGATGACGATGCCCTCCACCTCCAGCGCGGCGTTGTGATCCTGCTGAATCTCTTTCACGTTTTCGAGCAGCGTATACAGCGCGCGCCGGGAGAAGTCGTCGCAATCGAACGGAATGAGGCAGCGCTCGACGGCGATCAGGGCGGCGCGGGTATAGAAGTTCAAGGCCGGCGGCGTGTCGATATAAACCGCGTCGTACATGTCGAGCTCGTTGAGCGCGTCGCGCAGCTTGTAGATCTTGTAGCGCGATTCGAGCTTGCCGTGCAGCGTGTCCAGATCGGGATGACCGGGCATGATGTCCAGGTTCTCGAACGGTGTCGGATGAACGAAGGACGTCGCTTCCACGGGTTTGAAACTGAACGTCAACGCGGTTTCAAAGAAGCTCGCGACGGTGGGATGCGCGTCGCCCGCCCTCGCGCCTAGCAGGTATTGCGTCGAATTCGCCTGCGCATCGAGATCGATGACCAATGTCCGCAATCCTTCGCTGGCGCTGATGGCCGCGAGGTTACAAACGATGGTCGATTTCCCTACGCCACCTTTCTGATTGAATACGACGCGCCGCATACACTGCCCTCGAATGGAAGCTTTAACAAAGCCGCCAGCATACCCGAACATTATTGCGTTGCAGCACGCGATTGGCTGCGTTCGCATGGGGGCGCATCACTCCCCCATCCACGAGCCGCGCAAGTCGCTGTTGTGCAGCAGTTGCAACAGGGTTTGCGCGGGCCGGCTGAGCCGCTTCGCCGCGAGCGCGATGAACTCGACATCGGGCAGCCCCGGCAGGCTCGCGACGTTGACGGGCGGCGCCAGCCCGCGCGCGGCCAGATACTGGGGCCGCACCGTAATGCCGAGGCCCGCGCGCGCCGCCGCCACGCAGCCCGCATGACTGCTGCTCGTGCACACGATCTGCCAGCGGAAATCGGTCTGCGCGAGCGCGTCCAGCACGACCGCGCGCGTCACGCTCGGCTCGGCCACGAGAATCAGCGGCAGCGGCTGCGCGGGGTCGACCATCGTCCCCGTGCGCGCGAGCCAATCGAGCCGCCCCGTGAACAGCGGCACGCCGCGCTTGTCGCCCAGCCGCCGCTTGCCGATCATCAGGTCGATGGCGCCGGCGTCCAGCAGCTCGTAGAGATGCCCCGTCATGCCGATGGTGATTTCGAGCTCCACGTCGGGATGGGCGTCGCGGAAGGCCGTGAGCACGGTGGGCAGCGGACCGAGCGCGATGTCGTCGGACGACCCGAGCCGCACCCGGCCCTTCAGGCGCGGCGCGCGAAACTGCGACTCGGCGCGCGTGATGGCCAGGAGGATCGCACCCGCATGCGCGAGCATGGCCTCGCCGTCGGCGGTGATCGCGAGCGAATGCGTGTCGCGCACGAATAGCCGCCGCCCGACTTCCTGTTCGAGGCGCCGGACATGTTCGCTCACGCTCGATTGCGTGAGCGCGAGCTGGCGCGCCGCCTCGGTGAAACTGTGGCAGGCCGCGACCGTCGTGAAGCTTTTGAGCCAGACTGGATTGAGCATGGCGCATTGTTATCGCCAATACCGATAACAGTCAATGCCGGGAGTGGGATTCCCGATTGGTAACGATATCAATATCATATCGAGTGGTGGTCATCCCGGTCGGGAAGTCACGATATCCACTGCCCCCGGCACAGATTCGGCCGCGCGGGCGCACGACGTATACAGCCGCAATGAAACAGGTCCCGAAGCACGATTCGACTCACACAGCACTGCTATGGATCGTGGCAGCCGGCTTTTTCATGCAGGCCCTGGACACGACGATCGTCAACACCGCGCTACCGGCCATGGCTCGCAGCCTTGGGGTCAAGCCGCTCGTGATGCAGCCGGTGATCGTCGCCTACACGCTGACGATGGCCACGCTCACGCCGGCGTCCGGCTGGCTCGCCGACCGTTTCGGCACGCGCCGGGTCTACTTCGCCGCGATTCTCACCTTCGTGCTGGGCTCGCTATGCTGCGCGAGCGCCCACACGCTCGACCAGTTGATCGTCGCGCGGGTGCTGCAAGGCGTCGGCGGTTCGATGCTGTTGCCCATCGGCCGGCTCGCCGTGCTGCGCGCCGTGAGCGCGGAGCAATACGTGGGCGCCCTCGCCATGATTTCCATTGCCGGCCAGGCGGGCCCGATCGTGGGCCCGACGCTCGGCGGCTGGTTCGTCGAGGCGATCTCCTGGCACTGGGTCTTTCTCATCAACGTGCCGATTGGCATGGCGGGTCTGTTCGCGGTCCAGCGCTATCTGCCCGGCAACGGGGCCGCCGCCGCGCCGCGCTTCGACCTGCCCGGTTGCGCGCTGGTGTCCTTGTCCATGATCGCGTTTTCGCTCGCGGTGGACGTGCCGGCGCAATCGCATCGCGCCGCGTGGGCCAGCGCGTTGTTCGTGCTGGGGCTCCTCGCGGCGCTCCTCTATGTGCCCTACGCACGCCGCCGCCCCGATCCGCTTTTCAAGCTCGCGCTATTTAGCGAGCCGAATTTCAGCGTGGGGCTGCTCGGCAATCTGGTGTGCCGGATCGGCTCCAGCGCGGTGCCCTTTCTGGTCCCGCTGCTGCTGCAACTCGAACTCGGCTACACGCCGCTGCGTTCGGGCTTGATGATGTTGCCCGCGGCGCTCGCGGGCGCGCTCGCCAAGCGCTGGATTGCGCCGTTGATCCGCCGCTATGGCTACGACACCTTCCTGCTCGTGAACACCTTGATCGTGGGCGGCTCGATCGTTGCGTTCGCATCGATCTCGCGCGGCACGCCGCTCGCGCTCGAAATCGCCGTGCTGGCCGTATTCGGCGCGGCCAACTCGATGCAGTTCGCGGCGATGAACAGCGTCACCCTCAAGGGACTCTCGCATGCCGATGCGGGCAGCGGCAACAGTCTCTTTTCGATGGTGCAGATGCTCGCAATGGGCTTGGGCGTGTCGATCGGCGGCGGGCTCGTGAGCCTCTTCGGCAATCACGGGGGAGCGGCGCTGTCCGGATTCCGGATGAGCTTTATTGGCGTCGGTCTTGTTACGCTCGCGTCGGCGCTGATCTTCCGCCGGATCGACGAGACGCACGCCAGCGGCGCGACGCGACAGCGCGCCAGCCGCCGCCCGCTTCATACCCCGCCGTTGACGGGCTCCGCGCAAACGAAGCGGTGAATGCCGATATCGCGCTACGCGTAACGATAAACACCGTGGCCGGTCTTCCGGCCCAGCCGCCCTGCGGACACCAGCTCGCGAAGCAGCGGACACGCGCGATATTTAGGATCGCCAAAATCCTGATGAAAGACATCGAGCACCGAAAGGCACACATCCAGCCCCACGAGATCGGCGAGCGCCAGCGGCCCGATAGGGTGATTCGCGCCCAGGCACATGCCGGCGTCGATTTCCTCGGCCGTCGCGGCGCCTTCGGCCAGCAGGAAGAACGCTTCGTTGATCATCGGCACGAGAATGCGGTTGACGACGAAACCCGGCGAGTTCTTGACGCCAATCGGCGACTTGCCGAGCCGGGCGGTCAGTTCGCGAATCGCTTCCGCAGCGCCGGCACGGGTCTGCAAACCGCGGATGATTTCGACCAGCGGCATGAGCGGCACCGGATTGAAGAAATGCATCCCGACGAAACGCGAGGGATCCGCGAGTGCCGCGCCCAGCGTCGTGATCGAAATCGACGACGTATTGGACGCGATGATCGCCTCGTTGCGCACCACGGCTTCGATCTGCTTGAGGATGCGGATTTTCAGCTCGAGATTTTCGGTGGCCGCTTCGATGACGAGATCCGCGGCGGCAAGACGTCGATAATCCGTGGCCGTTTCGATACGGCCAAGCGCGGCGTCCCGCGCGCCGGCGTCGAGCTTTCCTTTTGCCACGAGACGCCCGAGGCTCTCGCCCAGCGCGGCGACGCCCCGTGTCAGCGCCGCTTCGGTCACGTCGATCATGATGACGTCGAGGCCCGCAACAGCGGCGACCTGGGCAATCCCGGCGCCCATCGTTCCTGCGCCAATGACGCCCAATGTTTCGATTTTCATCGCAAGTCTCTCCTGCGCGCTGCGGCGCATTGCGGTTACGAGCCGATCCTTAGGACGGCGGAAAGCGCGGAGATCGTAGCATCGAGGGGCAACGACGGACGTGTCCAAATCGGCCGGCATGGTGACAAATCCGGCCATGCGGTATGCCGCGATGCGTGCCGCTGACGCGCCGCCCGCGCATCGGTATTTCAGGCTTCACCCTGTTCGTTCAGATAGGTGCGTGCCGGCGCGGCGTGCGCTACAGTTTGTCCTGAGGGCTCACCCCGCGCCCTTATCAGGTCTCCTCGAACTTGTTGCCCGCCTTGTGCGGGCTTTTTTTTGCTCATCGGCGACTACCGGGGAACGCCGCGCGCACCGGCTCTCGATCCGCACGTTTCGTATGCGCCTTCGTGCGATACCATAGGGGCGCGGGGCAATATGAACTGCCCCGAGGGGCAACCGGGCTTCCCCAACTCCGAATGGAATCGTTGCCGCAACCCGGCCACAATCGGCAATGCACCGCGTGGCCGGCAAAAACACGCCGCCCTTCGCCTGCACGATGCTCGTTGAGATACTGGGAACAGCCATGCCGTACCACGACTCAGCCAGAAGTGCCGGACGCAGCGCCCACCTTGCCGCCCTTGGCTCATTGCTGCTCGCATTAGCGGCGCCGCCCGCATGGCCGGCGTCTGCCGGTTTTCTGGAGCGCACCCCCATGAGCCAACTCGACCGCAGCGACATCGCCGCGCTCAACAGCACGGCGGCCGTCGTGCTAAATACCAAGGACGACGGCCAGACGACACGATGGACCCGGCCCGCCACAGCCGATCACGCCGAAATCAACGCGACGCTCACGCCGGAAGGCACCACCATCCGGCACCGGAGAACGTGCCGGTTCGTTGCCGTGACGGTGCATGCCGCGAACCAGACGGTCAAGCTGCGCCCGCAATTCTGCCGAACCGCACAAACACCGTGGGAGCTTCAAGAAGCGAAATAAGCCTATTGCCGCTGGACTTGTCTCACGCCCTCTCGTGCCCTCTCGCGCCGCGAACGGAATGCACGAGCCACCCGGAACATGGGCCGCAATCCCGCCATCAGGCCGGGCTGCGCCAATCGCGGGCGCCATCGGCTCCACGCCGAACGATGTCTTGAGGATACCTGAACGAACCATCGAAGCGCCTTCGGCAACCGTAGGCCCGGTTGCTTGCATGCCGCTCGCCAGAATGATCCCTGTCGCCGGACAACAAAGGTACCTACGGGTATCGTTATAAAGGATGCTATCGGGTATCATTTAGCGGATCAACCAAGGGTTTCCCCATGTCGAATTCAATCGCCAGGCCGCTATCCGAATCGCTCGAAAGCGGGGACGGGTTTGTCGCGCCGCGCTACCGCAGCGGCCAGCGCTCGGCGGACGCCTTGCTGGAGGCTGGGCGCACGCTGCTCGTCGAGATCAGCTTCGAAGCGCTGAGCATCAACGATCTGTGCAGCGAGGCCAACCTCACCAAGGGCGCGTTCTATCGCCGCTTCGAGAGCAAGGACGCGTTTTTTCTGGCGTTGCAGCGGCTCGCGCTGGACGACGCGCAACGCGTCCAGCAAGCGCTCGTGGCCGCGACAGGGCGCACGGGCGGCGGTACGCCGGCGAGCTTCGCCGAACACGCGCATCAGGTGGTCGATGCCATGCGCCTATGGCATCTGCGCCACTGCGGGGTGATACGCGCGGCGCTGCAGCGGCGCGATCACACGTCGGACAGTTGGCAGCCCATCAAGGAATACGCGCGCGATTTCGTGCAAGACATGACCGCGCATCTGATGCGCCTGCCCGAGCTGCGCCGCAGCAAGCGCGCAGCCGAGCGCCTGCCGGTGGCGTTCCAGACCGTGATCGCCACCATGATCAATGCGGCGCTCAACGACCCGGGGCCGCTGCATCTCGCCGACGCAGCGATGACCCATGCGCTCGCGGAAATGCTGGCGCTCTACGTCGCGAGCAACGCGGCCGATACGGCGAAAAGAAGCGCGTGAGCCTGCCGGAACCCTCGCTCAGGAGGAAGACCGCTCGCGCGGTACGGTGCCGGATGCACGACTGACGAGCGCCTCGCCTTGCGGCAGGGCCTCGTTCCGCGCAGCGGCGGCAACCGAACCATGGACCGCGAGCGGCGTGCCATGCGTGCCATGCGCGCCCTGCGCGCGCGGCAGCCAGACCACGATCTGAGCGCCGCCGCCTGCGCGCAGCGTCGCGACCACGCTGCCATGATGCGCTTCGACAATCGAGCGCACGATCGACAGGCCCAGCCCCATGCCGTGCGGTTTGGTCGTATAGAACGGCTCGAAGAGCCGTTCTGCGGCGGCAATGCCAAAGCCGCTGCCGCGATCCGCGACGACGATCTCGACACCCGCTCCCGCTGGCCTCGTCATGAGCGTGAGCACGCGATTCTCGGGCGCCGACTCCTGCATGGCATCCATCGCGTTCACCGCGAGATTGAGCAGGACCTGCTGAAGCTGGACGTGATCGCCCATCACGTCGAAATCGCCGGCCGCGAATTGCGCGTCGATGCGGATGGAGCGTCGCCGCGCTTCGGGCTCGAGCAGCGGCAACGAATCCTTGAGCGTGGCGTCGAGCGGGATCGGCGCGAACACGATGCCCCGCTTCTGGAGCAAGGCGCGCAGGCGCTGCACGACGTCATGGGCCCGCAAGGCGTCGCGTTTCACGTCGGAGAGGATGTCCTGCAACTCGCCCACGTCCACGTACGGCGCAGTCACGAGCAGCTCCGCTGCGTCCGCGTTGCTCAGGATCGCGCCCAGCGGCTGGCCGACCTCGTGCGCAATCGAGGCGCTCAGCTCGCCCGCCGCGGCAAAGCGCGCCGCGCGGGCGAGTTCGCCGCCGCGCGCGGCGGCCTCGGCTTCGGCGCGGCGCCGCTTCTGGCGTTGCGTGAGCAGGGCGACGATCGTGAACGCTTGCGCGAACAGCACGCCCAGCAATGTCAGCATCGTGCCGCGATACTCGCGAAAGATCGACGGCGGAAAATTGATGAGCTCGCAACCTTTTGGCAAGCTGGCCGGCGACAAGCCAAAGCGATTGAGCTCGCTGACGTTCGCCACGCAGCGCACCGGCATGGGCGGCAGATCGACACCCGCGAATGTCCCGCCGTGCTTCACGATCGCGACCGCCGCCTTGCCCGTATTCACGCCGTTATCGGCGAGTTCGTAGATGCCCCCGGCGGTGATGCCGCCCTCGACGTAGGTGGAATACCAGCCGTAGATGGGCGCCCCGCTCGCTTTCACCATGGACGGCAGAAGCTGATACGGAAAGTAGCGATGCCCCTCGCGGTCCCGGTATATCGTGGTGTAGATCACCGCGTCGTTCTTGCCGAGTCCCGCCAGCCGCTTCTGCAGCTCGCCCAGCGCGAGCCCTTCCCATCGTTCCACCACCGGCCAGCGCCCCGGCTCGCGGGCCACCGTGTTGACGACGCGATTGACCATTTCCGTATCCACGTCGGTCACGCCGCCCACGACGATAAGGCGCCGCGCATGCGGCTGGAGCGCTTGCATGATCGCGAGCGTCTCGCCGATGTCGGTCGGAAATGGCAGCACCGCGATACCCGGCGGCAACGGGTGCCGCGCCACCCAGCTATCCGTCACGCTCGAAAACAGGAGCGGCGTGCCAGGCCAGAGCCGGGCGCGATAGGCCAACGCAAAGTCCGCGGCATGCGTGCCGAGCACGACGATGAGGTCGATATGCTGCCCTTGGTACTTCTTTTCCAGCAGCGCGAGGAATTCCTGCGTGAGATGCTCGTCGCCAAAGCGAAAGCCGTCGATTGAATCGAGAAAGACCTCTGCGCCGCCGGGCAGCTCGGCATCGAGCACGCTGCGAATGCCGCGGATCTGCACGAACGCCGCCGGCTGGCTGGGATCCGCACCGGTCAAGATCAGCACGCGCGCGGGCTCGGCGGCAAAGCCGGTTGTGGCGCCTGCGAGACAGAAGAACAAGCATGCGCAGCGGAGCGCGTTCGTCACCGCCCACCCCAAGCCCTGCATGCGGGCCCGCAAATGCATGATGCGCCAGGCATAAAGCCGCCAGCGCGCATGAGACCTGCGCGCGAATTGCGCTTCAACGGCATATTCGGGGCCCGGTTTCATTCGATTGGAGATTGGCGCTGGTCCAGTGCGATACGGTGAGGCAAGCGGTCTGGTCGACCGAATGCGCGGAAATCACTTCAACAGCGCAATATCTCGAACAAGCACTCGCAATACTTGTTTATACCGTTCGACTCCCGGCACACTGCGCATGAAGCATGAAAAATGCATCGTGCAATTCAATGGCGCTCAGCCGAAATCGCCCAGGAATGACGTGTTTGCCGAAGCTTCTGGCGCTAATGAGCACGCATTCGCTATTTATTGCATGAGCGGCACGCTCATCATCGATTCTGCGCGATGCAGCAATTCGGCCAGCGTCGTGGCATCGAATTTGCGCATCAGTCCGGCGCGGCAGCTTTTTATCGTGCGCTCGGAAAGCCCAAGTTGCGCGGCAATCTGCTTGTTGCGCAACCCGCCTATGATGCCCCGCAGCACGGCCTTCTCGCGGTCGCCGAGATCGACGGGCGGCATGTCGGCCGACGACGCGTCGTTGGCCGGCGCATTCAGCGCCGAATCGAGCGCATCGAACAACGTACGCCGGTCGAACGGCTTGAGCAGAAAGTCGATAGCGCCCGCCTTCATGGCCTTGACCGTTCTGGGAACGTCGCGGTACGCGCTCATGAAAACGACGGGCAACGCCCGCGGATGACGCAGCAACGCCTGCTGGAGCTCCAGCCCGCTCGGGCCGCCCAGTTCGAGATCGAGCAAAATGCAGCCCGAACGCGTATCCGGTTCGCTCACGAGATATTCACCGGCGGACGCATAATCGCGCACGTCATAACCGGCGCCATGAAGAAGACGTTTTAATGCGACGCGCATTGCGGAATCATCGTCAATAACGTGAATCACCGTATTTTTATGCTCGATCACGGCTCTCTCCAATGTCGTGCGGTCGACCCGAAACCCTCCGGTTGCCGCCGTAATCCCGGTCACCAGGCACGCAGGTCGTCAGCTAACGTCATGCGACCCGGCATTCACCGATACGCCTCACACTTATATCAGCAATTCAAAATCTGCACGACCGCAATGGCATTGTTCCATTCGTTTTTCTATCCGATAAGCGGTGCCGCAAGTGTACACTCCGATTGTGAATAAACCGGAATCATTTGCGCAGAAAATACATATCGTCAGAATAAGAAATGCGCGAGCAGCGCTATGGATCTGCGCCTGCACTAGCCGCTTCGAACCGAATGCGGTTGTCCGGTGGCCCGCAGGACTTCATCGAGACGAGGGTCTCACCAGGACGAGGCCGCGCGCAGTGGAAGAAATCCGGGCGCCCATGGCGAGCGCTCCATCCAGCCCTACCGCTGTCTTCTGCGAAAATCCAGAGCGAGGGCGAAAAGAATCAGGAAGACCACAAAAAAAAGCTCGGCGAAATGCGCGGTCTTGCTGGCAAACCCACCGAAAGCCACATCCGCCGAAACGGACGTAAGCAGAAAAAATACCACGGGATATATCACTTCGCTATCGACACGACATGGACTCACAGACGGAGCCGATCATGAATCATCCGATCAATAAAGTCCAACGAGAAATATCGATCTACCTCATTAGATAAACCGATAATCTTACGCGCCACGCATGGATTTCCCTCCCATGGCGGAAGACTGCCTTGCGCGCCACACGCTTTTTCCACCCCGGCGCCCATGTTATTCGAGCGCGTCATCAAATCTCCACGCGCGCCCCCAGTTCGATGACCCGGCTGGCCGGCAGCTTGAAGTAAGCCGCGATATTGCCGACGTTATGCAGCATCAACGCAAAGAGCCGCCCGCGCCAGGAGCCCATGCCCCGTCCCCGCGAGGCCACCACCAGCGCGCGGCTCAGGAACCAGGACGTCTGCTCGGGGTCGAGCGCGAGCCCGGTCAAGTTCGCGCCCGCGAGCGCTTGCGGCAAGTTCACGTCGTCCTTGAAGCCGTAGGCGACCGTCACCTGGTAACAGCCCGGATCGAGCAGCGCCACCTTGAGTCGCTCGCTTTCGGGCACGTGCGGCACGCTCTGCGTCGCGACTGTCAGGAACACGACGCGCTCGTGCAGCACGTGGTTATGGCGCAGGTTGTTGATGAGCGCATGCGGCACGGCGTTGATGTCGGGCGTCAGGAAGATCGCGGTCCCACCCACGCGCGCGGGCGAACTTGCGAGCAGCGAGTCGAGGTAGGGTTTGAGGGGCTTCCTGCCCGCACGCGCGCGCGCCTCGATCATCATGATTTGCCAGCCGCGGCCCCATGTGGCCATGATCGTGAACATGACCGCACCTATCACCAGCGGGAACCAGCCGCCCTGCACGATCTTCAGCAGGTTCGCCGAAAAGAACAGCGCGTCGATCACGAGAAAGAACGCGGTCGCGAGCACGCACAGCGCCCAGTTGTAGTGCCATGCGTAGCGCACGACGAAGAAAGTGAGGCACGTCGTGATGAGCATGGTGCCGGTAACCGCGATGCCATACGCGGAGCCCAGCGCCGTGGACGAGCCGAAGCCCACCACGGCCGTCACCACGGCGGCCAGCAGGAGCCAGTTGATGCCGGGCACGTAGATCTGCCCGATCTCGCGCTCGGAAGTGTGCACGATGTTCATGCGCGGCAGGAACGAGAGATGCATGGCCTGCATCGCCATCGAGTACGTGCCGGAAATTACGGCCTGCGAAGCGATCACCGTGGCGACGGTGGCGAGCACGATCATCGGAAAGATCGCCCATTGCGGAAAGAGCCGGTAGAACGGGTTCTGCACGGCGCCGGGATTGGCCAGCAGCAGCGCGCCCTGGCCGAGATAATTGAGCGCGAGCGCGGGAAACACGAGACCGAACCAGGTGAGGCGAATCGGCCGCTTGCCGAAATGGCCCATGTCGGCATAGAGCGCTTCCGCGCCCGTGAGCGAGAGCACGACCGCGCCCAGCGCGACGAACGCGAGCCAGACGTGGTGCGCGCAGAAAGCCAGCCCGCGCAACGGATTGAGCGCCACCAGCACGACGGGCGCGGCGGCGATATTGGCGATGCCCGCCACGCCGATCACGACGAACCAGAGCGCCATCACCGGCCCGAACACCGTGCCTATGCCGCCGGTACCGTGCTTTTGCGCGACGAACAGCACGATCAGCGCGGCGAGCGTGACCGGAATCACGAAGGTCTTGAGCTCCGGCGCCGCCACTTCGAGCCCCTCCACGGCGCTCAGCACGGAGATGGCCGGCGTGATCACGCTGTCGCCGAAGAACAGCGCCGCCCCCATCACGCCCACGACGAGCAGCGCATTGCGCAGCCGGGGCCGGTGCGAGACCGACGAAGCGGCCAGCGCGAGCAGCGCCATGATCCCGCCTTCGCCGCGATTGTTCGCGCGCAGGATCAGCGCGACGTACTTGAGCGAGACCACGATCATCAGCGACCAGAAGATCAGCGAGACGATACTGACGATATTGAAAGCATCGAGAGGCAGCCCGTTGCCGGGATCGAAGACCGTGGAGAGCGTGTAGAGCGGGCTCGTGCCGATGTCGCCGTAGACCACGCCAAGGGCGGCCAGCGCGAGACCGCCAAGGGCCTGCCGGTGCGGTTCGTCGCCGTGCGTGGCGCCGGCCGCGGGCGTGGCGGATGAGGAGTCTCCCATGTCTGCCTCCTGTGAACCCGAGCCGCCGATATTGCGTTTGGCTTGCGCGCTCCGCGCAAGCGGGGCGGTGAACTCGGGCGCTGCTAATTATTCTAGTTTTATAGGCGTATCCGCCGCCCTTTTCGCTGAATTACATTTTTTAAGCCGATGCTCCGCTCGCCCCCTGGCGCGCGCTCTCCGCGCCGTCCTCGCCCTCGCCGCCTTTTTCGTCCGACACTTCGATGCCATAGCGCTTGAGCTTCGCATAGAGCAACTGACGATTGACGTTGAGCCGCCGCGCGGCGTCGGTGCGATTGTTGTTGCTATGCGCGAGCGCGCGGCGAATCAGCATTTCCTCGAGACGCGCCAGCGCCGAAGGCAGGTCTTCGTCGGGCCAGTCGAGCACCGGGTCCGCGCCCGAGCGCTCGTGCTGGAGAAACGCGAGATCGGTCGAGTGGATGTACTCGCCGCGCACCATCACGGCCACGCGCTCCATCGCGTTCTTGAGCTCGCGCACGTTGCCGGGCCAGCCATAGCGGATCAGATGCGCGGCGGCATCGGCGGAAAGCCGCTTGCGCGTGCCCACCCGCGCGAGGAAATGCTCGGCGAGCGGCACGATGTCGGAGATGCGCGCGGCGAGCGGCGGCAGGTGGATCGGCACCACGTGCAGCCGGTAGTAGAGGTCCTCGCGAAAGCTGCCCTCGCGCACCCCGCGCATCAGGTCGCGGTGCGTGGCGGCGATCACGCGCACCTGCACGGGCACGGGCCGCCCGCCCACCGGCGTCACCACGCGCTCTTGCAGCGCGCGCAGGATCTTGGCCTGCATCGCCATGCCCATGTCGCCGATCTCGTCGAGAAAGAGCGTGCCGTGCCCGGCCTGGCGAAACGCCCCTTCGCGCTCGGCGGCGGCGCCCGTGAACGCGCCGCGCGTATGGCCGAACAGCTCGCTCTCCAGCAGGTCGGGCGGAATCGCCGCGCAGTTCACGGCCACGAACGGCCCGCGATTGTGCAGCCCGTGTTCGTGGAGCGCGCGCGCGACCACTTCCTTGCCCGTGCCCGTCTCGCCGGTGATGAGCACGGTGGCGTCGCTGTCGGCGAGCACGCCGATGGTCTTTTGCACCGTACGCATCGCCTCGCTCGAGCCGATCAGCGTCTCGGGCTCGGCGCTCGCCGCGAGCGGCTGCGGCTCGACGACGCTCGCCAGCATGCGCTCCAGCACCTGCGCGAGGTCGTTGCGGCCGATCGGCTTGGTGAGGTGGTCGAAGGCGCCCAGCCGCATCGCCTCGATCGTGTTCGACGCGGTGGCGTGCGCGGTCAGCACCGCGACGGTGGGCGCGGACGGGCGCTCGCGCAGGCGCCGCAATACTTCGAGCCCGTCGATGCCGGGCATGCGCAGGTCGAGAAACATCGCGTTCACGGGCTCGCGCTCGAGCAGTTCGAGCGCGAGGGTGCCGTTCGCGGCCAGGCAAACGCTGTGGCCCAAGTCGCGCACGACTTCGGCGAGCGCGTCGCGCATGGTCTCGTCGTCGTCGACGATCAGGATATGGGCCATGGCAGCACGATCTCAAAGGTGGTTCCGTGGGCGCCGCGCCCGGGCTCGCGCAGGCGCGCCGCGCCGCCGTGCGCCTCCGCCACTTCGCGCACGATCGAGAGGCCGAGGCCGGTGCCGTCCGGCCTGCCGGTCACGAACGGCTCGAACAGATGGTCGAGGATCTTGGCGGGCGGCCCCGCGCCCTCGTCGTGCACGGCGAACACGGCGCCTTCGGGCGTGTCGCGCGCGGCCACTTCGATGCGGCTGCCCGGCGGCGCGGCGTGGATCGCGTTGAGAATCAGATTGTCGAGCGCACGCTGCATCTGGTCGGGATCGAAGCGGGCTTCGCGCAGGTCGCCCGTACGCGTCATCGTAACCTGCTTCGCGGCTGCCACGTCCACGTGCTGCGCGAGGCAGGCGTCGAGGAACGGCGCGAGCGCCACCCGCTCGCGCTTGGGCTCGTCGTGCTCGGTGATGCTGAGCAGGCGCCGCACGAGCGCGTCGAGCCGCTCGATCTGGCCGAGGATCACGTGCAGCGCCTGCGGCTGGCGCTCGGGGCCGGCCGCCACGGCGCTCTCGGCCTTCAGGCGCATGGCCGCGATCGGATTGCGGATCTCGTGCGCGACGCCCGCCGCCACGCGGCCGATGGCGGCCATGCGCTCGGCGCTCGCCATCTGGCGCGCGAGCGTGTCGGCGCGCTGCCGCGCGGCCGCGAGCCGGCGCGCCGCCTCGTTGAGCGCGAGCACGATGCGGTCGAGCTCGCGCTCGCGCGTGGCGGGCAGCGCCGGCAGCTCGGCCACGTCGTAGGCGTTGAGCGCGCCTTCGATCTGCGAGACGTGGCGCGACCACGTGATCGTGAGATGCGTGAGCAGCACCGCCGCTGCGAGCACGGTCGCCAGCAGCACGGCCAGACCCGCCATCAGTTGATGGTAGCTGCGGCCCGCGAAGGTGAGCGTCCAGCTCATCGTCCACGCGGTGAGGTGGGGGATCGGCCCGGGCAGCGGGCACGCCGCCAGCAGCAGCGTTTGCGACTGGCCGCTGTAGCGCATGCTCGTGGTGCGGTCGTTCGCGAGCGCCGCCGCATTGAGCGAGCGAATGCGCGGCAGCTCGCCGGCGGGCGGGTCGGTGCGCTGCACCGCGCCCACGTAAGTCGGATAGGCATAGGCAAGCGAGCCCGTGGCGCCGCTCCAGACGCCGCCCTGCACCCCGGGCCGCGTGCGCAGCGCATTGGCCAGCAACGCGCTCAGGCGCTCGCGCAACGCCGCGCCCCCGGGGCCGTCGAGCGCGACGTCGCGCCCGCCCGCCTGCGGGTGCGCTTCGCTGTAGGTCCGGTAGGCCGCCGCGATCGAATCGCAGGCGCGGCTGTTCTCGGCGGCCGCCTGGCCGACCTGCGCGGCCGCCGACTGATGGAACAGGCTCACCATCAGGATGCCGGTCGCCAGCGCCGCGCCGACGAGAAGAACGAGCAGCAGGATCAGCCGGCCGCGCAGGGATCGGAGCATGTCGGTCCAGTTTCCGGTTTTCAGGGGTGACGAGAGCAAGGGCATGGTCCAATGCGAAAGCCGTGCCAGGGCGCGCCGCCCGCCGCGGGGTCGCGCCCGCGTGCGGGCGGCGCGCCCTGGCGGCGCAAGGTGTCGCGATTCATGACAGCGCGTGTTGGGATTCGCGACATCCGCGCACGCGCAGTGCCTTCGCAGGGCCGCCCAACCCGGGCCGCAGCGTTCGCCGCGCATTTGGCACGACCCTTGCAGTAGCACTGCGCAAATATTATCCCTCCCTCGCGTGGCCCGGCGTCATGAAATCAAAATCCCTCAACTGGGCGGCACTCGCCGCCGTGGTGCTGCTGATCGCCATTGCGGCGTGGTTCTTCCTGATCCGCCGCCCCGCCGCGCCCCCACGCGCGGCGCCGCGCGGCGTGCCGGTCTCGGCCGTGGCCGCGAAGCTCGCCGACGTGCCCGTCTACATCGACGCGCTCGGCACCGTCACGGCCATCCGCACGGTCACGCTCGTCACCCAGGTCAACGGCATTCTCGATTCGGTCGACTTCCGCGAAGGCCAGCACGTCACGAAAGGCCAGGTGATCGCGCATATCGACTCGCGCCAGCTGGAAGCGCAATTGCAGCAGGCCCAGGGCACGCTCGTGCACGACCAGGCCACGCTCGCCAACGACCGCCTGAACCTGCGGCGCTATCAGAGCCTCATCAAGATCGGCTCGGTCACGCAGCAGACGCTCGACACCCAGGCCGCCGCCGTCAAGCAGGACGAAGGCACCGTCACCGCCGATACCGGCAACGTCAAGAACCTCCAGGTGCAGGTGGACTACTGCACGATCACCTCGCCCGTGAACGGCGTGATCGGCCTGCGTCTCGTGGACCCGGGCAACTACGTGAGCACCGCGAGCACCACGGGCATGGCCGTCATCACGCAACTGGACCCCGCCACCGTGATCTTCGCGGTGCCCGAGGACTATCTCGGCCAGATTCACGCAGCGATGTCGCGCGGCAGCGTGAAAGTGCTCGCCTACGACCGCGACAAGCGCAAGCTGCTCGCGACCGGCGCGCTGCTCGCGCTCGACAACCAGGTGGACACCACCACGGGCACGGTCAAGGTGCGCGCCGAATTCGATCACGCGGGCGACGCGCTCTTTCCCAACCAGTTCGTGAACGCGCGCATGCAGGCCGACACGCTCGACCAGGTGCCCGTGATCCCGACCGTCGCGATCCAGCACGGCACCAACGGCGACTTCATCTTCGTGGTGGGCGCGGGCAACAAGGCCGTGCTGCGCAACGTGAAAGCGGGTCCGGTGAGCGGCGACGACACCGCCATTCTGGACGGCGGCGTGAAGGCCGGCGAGCGCGTGGTCACCGACGGCGCCGACAAGCTCGACAACGGCTCGCTCGTGCGCGTGGTCTCGTCCGCGTCGGCCGCGTCCGACTCCGCCGCGTCGAACGCGTCGAACGCTTCGTACTAGCAGGCCGCGCCCATGAACATCTCGCGCCCGTTCATCGAGCGGCCCATCGCCACCTCGCTCTTGATGGTGGCGGTGCTGCTGGCCGGCCTGCTCGGCTATCACCTGCTGCCCGTCTCCGCGCTGCCCGAAGTCGACTATCCGACGATCCAGGTCTACACGCAGTACCCGGGCGCCGCGCCCGACGTCGTGAGCTCGTCCATTACCGCGCCGCTCGAAGTGCAGCTTGGCGAAATGGCGGGCCTGAAGACCATGAATTCGACGAGCTCGAACGGCGTCTCGGTCATCACGCTCGAATTCGACCTCTCGCTCTCGCTCGACGTCGCGGAGCAGGAAGTGCAGGCCGCGATCAATGCCTCGGCGAGCTACCTGCCCGCGAACCTGCCCTATCCGCCCGTCTACAGCAAGGTCAATCCCGCCGACGCGCCGGTGCTCACGCTCTCGCTCACCTCCGACACGCTGCCGCTCACGAAGATCGAGGATCTCGCCGATACGCGCCTCGCGCAGAAGATCTCGCAGATCTCGGGCGTGGGGCTCGTGACGATCAGCGGCGGCCAGCGCCCCGCGGTGCGCGTGGAGACCAACACGGGCGCGCTCAATTCGCTGGGCATGTCGCTCGACGACGTACGCACCGCGCTCGCCGAGGCCAACGTGAATCAGGCGAAGGGCAATCTCGACGGCCGCTTCCAGTCGTATTCGATCGGCGCGAACGACCAGTTGCAAAGCGCCGATGCCTACACGGACCTCGTGATCGCGTACAAGAACGGCGCGCCCATTCGCCTATCGCAGGTCGCGCATCCCGTGAACGGCGCCGAGGACGTGCGCCAGGCCGCATGGACCAACGACAAGCCCTCGATCGTGCTCAACATCCAGCGCCAGCCGGGCGCGAACGTGATCGACGTGGTGGACCGCGTGCAGCAGGTGCTGCCGCAATTGCGCGCGAGCCTGCCGGGCACGGTCAAGGTGGCGGTGCTGACCGACCGCACGCAGACGATCCGCGCCTCGGTGAAGGACGTCGAATACGAACTGGGCGTGGCCGTCGCGCTCGTGGTGATGGTGATCTTCATCTTCCTGCGCAAGCTCTCGGCCACGGTCATTCCGGCCGTGACGGTGCCGCTCTCGCTGATCGGCACGCTCGCGGTGGCCTATGGGCTGGGCTTCTCGCTGAACAACCTCACGCTCATGTCGCTCACGGTCGCGACTGGCTTCGTGGTGGACGACGCCATCGTGATGATCGAGAACATCACGCGCCACCTGGAGATGGGCGAGACGCCATTGGAGGCGGCGCTCAAGGGCGCGAAGCAAATCGGCTTCACGATCGTTTCGCTCTCCGTATCGTTGATCGCCGTGATGATTCCGCTGCTCTTCATGGGCGACGTGGTCGGGCGCCTCTTTCGCGAATTCGCGCTCACGCTCGCCATCGCCATCGTGATCTCGGCGTTCGTCTCGCTCACGCTCACGCCGATGATGTGCTCGCGCATGTTCAAGCCGCACGACGCCGCACACGAGCAAGCGCACCGCGCCGACTTCTTCGACAAGATCAACGCGCGCTACGTGCAGGGGCTCGGCTGGGTGCTCGAACATCGCGTGCTCACGCTGATTTCCGTGGCGGTGACGGCGGCGCTCACCTTCGCGATTCTCTTTTTCATGCCCAAGGGCTTCTTTCCCGAGCAGGACACGGGCCTCATCGAAGGCATCTCGCAAGCCGCGCCCGGCATTTCGTTTCCCTACATGGTCCAGAAGCAGGAGCGACTCGTCGCGCAGATCCTCAAGGATCCGGCAGTGGCGAGCCTGTCGTCGTTCATCGGCATCAACCAGACGAACCCCACCCTCAACCAGGGCACCATCCTCATCAACCTGAAGGACAAGGGCGAGCGCGACAGCAGCGCCGCCGTGATCCGCCGCCTCTCCGACTCCACCGCCAGCGAGGCCGGCATGCGGCTGTTCCTGCATCCCGTGCAGGACCTCACGCTCGACGACACGATCTCCACCACGAGCTACCGCGTGGGACTGCAAGCCACCGACCCGGCCGTGCTCGGCGAGTGGACCGGCAAGCTGATCGCGGCGCTGCGCGCGGACCCCGCGTTCGCCGACGTGCAAAGCCAGTCCCTGCAGGAAGGCAACCAGATCCAGCTCACCTTCGACCGCGACACGGCCTCGCGCCTGGGCATCACGCCCCAGGCGATCGACGACGTGCTCTACGACGCCTTCGGCCAGCGCCAGGTCTCCACCATCTACACGCAGTTGAACCAGTACCACGTCGTGCTCGTCGCCGATCCTGCCTCGAGCGGCGTGGCGCATCTGCTCGACGGCCTCTATGTGGACACCGCCTCGGGCGGGGTCGCGCCGCTCGCCTCCATGGCGACCATGAAGATCGTGCCCGTGCCGGTGACGATCAACCGCCAGGGCCAGTTCCCCTACGCCGATGTTTCGTTCAACCTGGCACCTGGCTATACGCTCGGCACCGCGCTCTCGCACCTGAAGGATGCCGAAACGCGCATCGGCCTGCCGACCACCGTGCAGGCTTCGCTCGAAGGCTCGGCGGCCACGTTTCAGGCCTCGCTCGCGAACGAGGCGTTTCTGGTCGCGGCCGCCATCGTCGTGGTGTATCTGATGCTCGGCATCCTCTACGAGAGCTTCATCCACCCGGTGACGATACTCTCGACGCTGCCCTCCGCCGCGCTGGGCGCGCTCGCCGCGCTCGTCGTCACGGGCACGCAGTTCGACATCATCGGTCTCATCGGCATCGTGCTCCTGATCGGCATTGTGATGAAGAACGCGATCATGATGATCGACTTCGCGCTGGAGCTCGAACGCAACGAGCGGCTCGCGCCCGTGGAGGCGATCCGGCGCGCGGCCGAGCTGCGCTTCCGGCCCATCCTGATGACCACGATGGCGTCGCTGTTCGGCGCGCTGCCGCTCGCGTTCGGTACCGGCATGGGGTCGGAGCTGCGGCATCCGCTCGGCATCGCGATCATCGGCGGGCTGATCGTGAGCCAGTTGCTCACACTGTTTTCCACGCCGGTGATGTACCTCGCGCTGCATCGCATCGAGGACTTCTTCAGCAAGCCCGCGCCGGGCGCGGCCGACACGGCCGTGGAGTGACGCGCGATGAATCTCTCCGAACCGTTCATCCGCCGCCCCATCGCGACCACGCTGATCGCCGTGGGCATCGCGCTCTTCGGCATGCTCGCGTTCAAGCTGCTGCCGGTGGCGCCGCTGCCCGAGATCGACTTTCCCACCATCTACGTGTTCGCCCACCTGCCGGGCGCCGATCCCAAAACGGTGGCCACCTCGGTGGCCACGCCGCTCGAACGCCAGTTCGGCCAGATCGCCGGCATCACGCAGATGACCTCGGTAAGCTCGCTCGGCGGCACGCGCATCACGATGCAGTTCGACCTGAACCGCAGCATCGACGGCGCGGCGCGCGACGTGCAGGCCGCCATCAACGCGGCGCGCACCAACCTGCCCGCGAACCTGGACGGCAATCCCACTTACCGCAAGGCCAATCCCGCCGACGCGCCCATCCTCATCATCAGCCTCACCTCGGACACCGCCACGCGCGGCCAGCTTTACGACGCCGCCTCCACGGTGCTCCAGCAAAAGCTCCTGCAAACGCCGGGCGTGGGCGACGTGACGGTGGGCGGCGGCGCGCTGCCCGCCGTGCGCGTCGAGTTGAACCCCGACCGCGTGAGCCACTACGGCGTGAGCCTCGAACAGATCCGCACGGCCATCGCCAACGCCAACACCGACCTGCCCAAGGGCTCGGCCGCGCTCGCCGGGGTGAACTACACCATCGGCGCGAACGACATGCTCTACAACCCCGCCGACTACGCGCCCATCGTCGTCAAGCGGGTGGGCAACGACGTCGTGCACATCTCGGACCTGGGCTACGTGCGCCAGGACGTGGAGAACCTGGAGAACTTCGGCCTCTCCGACGGCAAACCCGCCGTACTCCTGATCGTTTATAAGGAGCCGGGCGCGAACGTCATCAACACCGTCGACAACGTGAAGGCCGAGCTGCCGTTCCTCAAGGCGTCGATCCTGCCGACCATCAAGCTCAACATCCTGATGGACCGCACGACCACGATTCGCGCCTCGCTGATCGAAGTGGAAATCACGCTGCTCATCTCGATCCTGCTCGTGACCGCGGTGACCTTCGCGTTCTTTCGCAGCTGGCGCACGACGCTCGTGCCCGCCATCGTCGTGCCGCTCTCGCTGCTGGGCACGTTCGGCATCATGTACTTCCTCGGCTACAGCCTGAACAACCTTTCGCTGATGGCGCTCACCATCTCCACGGGCTTCGTGGTGGACGACGCCATCGTGGTGGTCGAGAACATCATGCGGCACCTGGAGCGCGGCGAGCGGCCCGTGATCGCCGCGCTCCAGGGCGCGCGCGAAGTGGGCTTCACGGTGCTCACGATCAGCGTGTCGCTGGTGGCCGTGTTCATTCCGCTCTTGCTGATGGGCGGCATCGTCGGGCGGCTGTTTCGCGAATTCTCGGTCTCGCTTTCGGCGGCCATTCTCATGTCGATGCTGATCTCGCTCACCGTCACGCCCATGCTGTCGAGCGTGGCGCTGCGCGGCGCGCACGAGGGGCACCGCGAAGAGGAATACCCCGACTCGCGCTTTCACCGCTTCTACGCGCGCACGCTCGGCTGGGTGATCCGCCATCCGCTGCTGATGGGCATGGTCACGATCCTCGTGCTCGCGCTCAACGTGATGCTCTATGTGGTCGTGCCCAAGGGCTTCTTTCCGCAGGAAGACACGGGGCGGTTGATCGGCTCGATCCAGGCGTCGCAAAGCATCTCGTACCGGCTGATGCAGCAGAAGTTCCAGGCCATCTCGAAGCAGGTGCTCGCCAATCCCAACGTTCAGGCCGTGGGCGGCTTCATTGGCGGCACGAACGCGATCAACACCGCGATCATGTTCGTGACGCTCAAGCCGCTCGGCGTGCGCCACGCGAGCGCCGACCAGGTCATCGCGCAGATCCGCCGCACGCTCGGCAATATTCCGGGCGCGCGGCTCTATCTGCAATCGGCGCAGGACATCACGGTGGGCGGCCGGCAGAGCGCGGCGCAGTACCAGTACACGCTCACCGCCGACGACCAGGGCGACCTCGACAAATGGGTGCCCAAAGTGGTCGCGCTGATGCACAAGATCCCCATTCTCGAAGACGTGAACACGGACCAGCAGGACAACAGCATGCAGGCGAGCGTCGATGTGAACCGCGACGCCGCCTCGCGCATGGGCGTGAAATTCTCGTCGATCGACAATGCGCTCTACGATGCGTTCGGGCAGCGCCAGGTCTCCACGATCTATCGTTCTGCGAACCAATACCACGTGGTGATGGAGCTCGCGCCCGAGTACTGGACCAATCCTTCCGCGCTCAAGGGCATCTACGTGCCCGCCGGCGCGCCCAGTTCGGGCGGCGGCGGTTCGAGCGGCAGCGGCAGTCCCACCGGCCCGAGCGTCGCCACCTCCGCGAGCGAGGCCGCCGTCACCGCTGCCGCCGCGTCGGCCGCGGCGGCGGCGGGCCCGGGCAGCACGACCAATACGCCCGCCACGTCGGTGCTCGCGAACGGCGAGGCGCTCGTGCCGCTCAGCGCGATGGCGCAGTTCTCGATCGACCGCACCGCCATCTCCATCAATCACCAGGGCACCTTCCCGGCGGTGACGGCGTCGTTCAACCTCGCGCCGGGCGCATCCATTGGCGACGCCACGCGCGAAGTCGACGACGCCGTCGCGCAACTGCGCATGCCCGCCAGCATCACCGGCAGTTTCGCGGGCACGGCGCAGGTGTTCCAGCAGGCCGTGGCGAGCGAGCCGCTCCTGATCCTCGCGGCGCTGCTCTCGGTGTACATCGTGCTCGGCATGCTCTACGAGAACCTGATGCACCCGCTCACGATCCTCTCGACACTGCCGTCGGCCGGCGTGGGCCCGCTGATCGCGCTGCTCGCCACGCATACACAGCTCTCGATCATCGCGCTCGTGGGCGTGATTCTGCTCATCGGCATCGTGAAGAAGAACGCCATCATGATGATCGACTTCGCCATCACCGAAGAGCGCGAGCGCAAGCTCCCCGCGAGCGAGGCCATCATGCGCGCGTGCCTGATCCGCTTCCGGCCGATCATGATGACGACGAGCGCCGCGATTCTCGGCGCGCTGCCGCTCGTGTTCGGCTCGGGCTACGGATCGGAATTCCGCAAGCCGCTCGGCATCTCCATCATCGGCGGCCTGATCTTCAGCCAGATGCTCACGCTCTATACGACGCCCGTCATTTATCTGTGGCTCGACCGGGCCTATCAACGCTTGCGTCCTCGCAAGAAGGCAGCATGACCATGACCCCTGCGTTCTCCTTTGCGCGGTCTTTCCGCACGCCGCCCGCACGACCGCGCGCCATGCTGCGCCGCTGCGCGGCCGCGCTCGCGCTGGTGTGGCTCGCGGGCTGCGCGGTCGGCCCGGATTATCACAAGCCCGCCGTGGACGTGCCCGCCTCGTTCAAGGAAGGCGTGGACTGGCAGCGCGCGCAGGCCAATCCGCAAGCGGCGCTCTCCAGCAGTTGGTGGACCGTCTACGACGACCCCACGCTCACCCAGCTCGTCGAACAGTCGCTCGCGGCAAACCAGTCGATCGTCGCGGCCGAGGCCGCCTACCGGCTCGCGCAGGCCACCGTCGACGCGAGCGTGGCGAGCCTCTTTCCCGTCGTCACGGCGGGCATGTCGGCCACGCGCAGCGGCACCGGCACCAACGCCGCGACGGGCGGCGTCAGCTCGACCACGGGCACGGTGCCCGGCGTGCACAACAGCGTCAGCGTGAACGTGGCAGCCAGTTGGGAGCCCGACCTGTGGGGGCAAATCCGCCGCGAGATCGAATCGAGCAAGGCGAGCGCGCAAGCCTCCGACGCGCAGCTCGCGGGCGAGCGCCTGTCGATCGCGGCGAGCGTGGCCAACGACTACTTCGCGCTGCGCCAAGCCGATATCGACATCGGTTCGCTCGAGCAGCAGCAGGGCATCAACGCGCGCCTGCTCGACATCACGCGCGCGGCCTATGCGCAGGGCACCGCCTCGAACGACGACGTGCTCGCGGCGCAAGACACGCTGGAGCTCGTGGTGGCGGCGTTGCAGAGCACCGAAACCGCGCGCGAGCAGGACGAGCACGCGCTTGCCGTGCTGCTCGGCAAGCCGCCCGCGAGCTTCACGCTGGCGCCGCGCGCGGACTATGCGTTCAACCCGCCGGCGGTGCCGCTCGCGCTGCCCTCGCAATTACTGGAGCGCCGGCCCGACGTCGTGCAGGCCGAACGCACGGCGGCGGCGGCCAACGCGAAAATCGGCGTGGCCAAAGCCGCGTTTTTCCCGGTGCTCGATCTGGGCGTGCAAGGCGGTTTCGAGCACAACACCTTCGCGCATCTGTTTTCGCTGCCGAGCCGCGTCTGGACGCTCGGCCCCGAACTCGCCGCCACGCTGTTCGACGCGGGCGCGCGCACGGCCGCCGTGCACGAAGCGCAAGCGTCCTATGACGAGGCGGTCGCCAATTATCGGCAAGCCGTGCTGGGCGCGTTCCAGAACGTCGAGGACAGCCTGTCCTCATGGAACCATCTCGCGCAGCAGGAAAACGCCTACGCGCACATCTACCAGCGCAATCAGGCCTTGTTCGCGAGCACGCAAGCGCAGTTGAACGCGGGCACGGCGAGCGAGCAAAGCCTGCTGACGCAACAGCTCACGTTGCTGCAGGCCGCGCAGAGCCTCAAGGATACGCAGTCGCTGCAGGTGCAAAGCAGCGTGGCCTTGATCAAGAATCTCGGGGGCGGATGGCAGGAGGATGAAAAACCGGCGACAACCGCGTCCGTTCATGCGTACGCCAACTAACAGATAAAATGGGCCTCCAGTGGCGGCTTTCGCTAGAATCGGTTGTCGTCGAGGCGAAACGCATGGCGTTGCGGCGGTATCCCGTCACCCATGCCGCTCACATTAACCATCCCTTATCGGAGACGAGCATGCCAGGCTTACTTCCCCAGGTCGACCGCGACGGACTCCTCGAATATTCGGTGGTCTACACCGACCGCTCGATCAATCATATGTCGCAGCTTTTTCAGGGCGTCATGCGCGATATCTCCAGCGCCCTGAAAAAAGTCTACAACGCGAAAGCGGCCGTTATCGTCCCGGGCAGCGGCACGTTCGGCATGGAAGCCGTGGCCCGGCAGTTCGCGACGAACAAAAAGTGTCTCGTCATCCGCAATGGCTGGTTCAGTTTCCGCTGGTCGCAAATTTTCGACATGGGCCGCATTCCGTCCGAATCGATCGTGTTGAAGGCCCGCCCGGTCGAACCGGGCAGGCAGGCCGCCTATGCGCCGGCCCCGATCGAGGAAGTGGTCGCCGCGATCAAGGAAAGCAAGCCGGATCTGGTGTTTGCGCCGCATGTCGAAACCGCGTCCGGGATGATGCTGCCCGACGATTATTTGCGCGCGGTGGCCGACGCCGTGCATGCCGTCGGCGGCATGTTCGTGCTCGATTGCATCGCCTCCGGCACGATCTGGGTCGACATGCAGGCCACCGGCGTCGACATCCTGATCAGCGCGCCGCAAAAGGGCTGGAGCGCCTCGCCGTGCTGCGCGATGGTCATGCTCAGCCCGCTCGCCCGCGAGAGAATCGACGCAACGACCAGCACCAGCTTCGCCTGCGACCTGCGCAAATGGCTGCAGATCATGGAAGCCTACGAGAACGGCGGGTTTGCTTACCACGCCACGATGCCCACGGACAGCCTCACGACGCTGCGCGACGTGATGAAGGAAACCGGGGCCTATGGCTACGAAAAGGTGCGCGCGGAGCAGCTCGAACTCGGCAAGCGCATTCGCGCGCTGCTCGTCGAAAAGGGTTTCAGGAGCGTGGCCGCCGAAGGCTTCGAGGCGCCGGGCGTCGTGGTCAGCTACACGGACGACGACGGCATCCGCTCCGGCAAGAAGTTCGCCGATGCCGGCTTGCAGATCGCGGCCGGGGTTCCGCTGCAATGCGACGAGCCCGAAGACTTCAAGACCTTCCGCATCGGCTTGTTCGGCCTCGACAAACTGCACGACGTCGAAAGCGCGGTCGCCCGCTTCGCCAGGGCGCTCGAGCGCGTGGTTTGAGTCGCCGTCAGCGGGCTTTCCCCCGTTCCGCTTCGATCAGCGCGGCAAGTTGCGCGGCGGTAAAGGGCTTGCGCAGCGCCGCGCAGTCGAAGCCGGTCTCGGCGGCCGGCGGCGCCTCGGTGCCCGAAGCGAATATCACGTTCAGCCGCGGATACCGCCGCAGCGCGGCTCTCGCGAGGTCAATGCCCGAACCGCCGCGCAGGACGATGTCGGTAACGAGCACCTGCACCGGCTGCGCCTCCAGCGCGCGGAGCGCCTCTTGCTCGTCGCACGCCTGGCGCACGGCGTAGCCCATTGCCGCGAGCAGCTCGCTCACGGCTTCGCGAGAGGCGGCGTCGTCGTCGACCACGAGAATCGACAACGGCGTCGTTGACGGCGTCAATCGCGGCGTCAATCGCGACGTCGATAGCGGCGTCGCGGCGCCGGACGAATCCGGCTGCCCGCCGGCACGCGATTTCGGATCGCGCTGGCCCAGCACATGCCGGATCTTGGCGGCGAGCTGCGCGCGGCTATACGGCTTGCTCAGCAAATGCACACCCGCGTCGAGGCGGCCGCCATGGACGATGGCGTTTTCCGCATACCCCGACGTATACAGCACCTTGAGGCCGGGCACCTCGCGCACCGCCATGCTGGCCAGCTCCGTGCTGCGCAACGGGCCCGGCATCACGACATCGGAAAACAGCAGATCGATCTTCGCGCCGCTTCTCACGATCGCCATGGCGCTTTTCGCATCGTCCGCCTTGAGCACGGTATAGCCCAGTTCGCCGAGCGTTTCGACCACGGCCGCCTGCACATAGCCATCGTCCTCGACGACGAGGATGGTTTCCGTGCCGCCTTCGACGTGCGCGGGCGGCAACGGCTCGACATCCGCGACGCACCCGGTCGACCTCGGCAGCCAGACCTTGACCGTGGTTCCCTGCCCGGGCTCGCTGTAGATACGCATGTCGCCGCCGCTTTGCTTGATGAAGCCGTAGGCCATGCTCAAGCCGAGTCCCGTGCCCTCGCCTTCGGGCTTGGTGCTGAAGTACGGTTCGAGCGCGTGTTCGAGCACCTCGCGCGGCATGCCGGTGCCGGTATCGGTAATGGCGATCAACACGTAGTGTCCTTCGGCAACCTCGGCCGCCAGCGTGCTGCCATGCGCGTCGAGCGTGGCGTTGGAGAGTTCGACCGTGAGCTTGCCGCCCTCGGGCATGGCGTCGCGCCCATTGATGGCGAGATTGAGCACGACGCTCTCCAGCTGGTTGGGATCGACGAACGTATTCCAGAGGTCGCCGGCGACGGTGGTCCGCACTTCGATCAACTCGCCCAGGGCGCGCCGCAGCATGTCCTCCAGCTTGCCCATCATGGCCGCGAGATTCACCACGCGCGGCTCGAGCGCCTGGCGGCGGCCGAAGGCGAGCAGTTGCGAGGCGAGCGTCGCGCCGTGCTCCACGGCGGCGATGGCTTTCGACAGACGCTCGCGCGACTCGGGATCGCGCCCGTGGCGCCGCTCGAGCAGTTCGAGGTTGCCGCGCAGCACCTGCAGGACGTTATTGAAATTGTGGGCCACGCCGCCGGTGAGCTTGCCGATCGCTTCCATCTTCTGCGCCTGCAGCAGCGCGGCGCGCGCATGCTCGAGCTGCTCCTGGGCGGCCTGGCGCTCGGTGACGTCGCGCGTGATCTTCGCGTAGCCCACGAGCTTGCCGCGCTCGTCGCGAATCGCATCGATCACGACATTGGCCCAGAAGCGGCTGCCGTCCTTGCGCATGCGCCAGCCCTCGGTCTCGAAGCGGCCCTCCTGCGCGGCGATCCGCAAACCCCGCTCCGGCAATCCCTGCGCAATATCCTCGGGCGTGTAAAAGCGCCGGAAATGCGTGCCGATGACTTCGCTCGCCTCGTAGCCCTTGATGCGCGCCGCGCCCAGATTCCAGTTCGTCACCTCGCCTTCGGGCGAGAGCATGAAGATCGAATAGTCCGTGACGCCCTGCACGAGCAGCCGGAACTTGCGCTCGTTTTCGCGCAGCGCGTCATAGGCAAGCCGTTTGGCGGTCTCGTCGCGCACGATCTTGGCAAATCCCCCGAGCGCGCCGTCCTTCGCGAACAGCGGCGTAATCAGGATGCTGGCCCAGAAGCGCGCGCCGCCCTTGCGGATGCGCCACGCTTCGACGGCGAACTGGCCTTCGTCGCGCGCCTTGCGCAATGCCGCCGCCGGGACGCCCGCGTCCCGGTCCTCGCGCGGATAGAAGACCGAGAAGTGCTGCCCGACGATCTCGGCCGCGCTATAGCCCTTGATACGCACCGCCCCCGCGTTCCAGCTGGCCACTTCGCCCGTCGGCGTCAAGCGAAAAATGGCGTACTCGGAGACGCGCGAAACCAGTGCCTTCTCCCAGCCGTCTTCCCACTCGGGCCGTCCCTCAGTCATGCGATTCTCCTTGATCGCCTTCGCTTATCGTCCGAAGCACGCTGCACATCTTGCCACGACACGTCGCTGCGCCACCGCAAGCGTGCCGCTTGCGTCGAGCCTCCTGCGCCCACCGGCCTCGCGCGCTTGGGGGATCCGTTGGGACGACCGATCGAACTATTCGCGCTTGTGGTCGCGCTTTCGCACGACCGGCACGACCGGCGCGCTGTTGTGCCCGCGCGCGCCGGGCGGCTCCGACTCGCCGTGCCGGCCCAGCGGCACTTCCGCCGTCTGCTCGGGATGCGGGCCGCCGCTGCGGGGCATGTATTCGTCGCGCGGCTCGGGCTGGTCGAAGCTGCCGGGCGTGCCGCGCGCCTGCTTGCCGGCCACGCGTGCGTCGCCCGGTTGGCCGGCCCGCGCGACGGAGGATTCGCCATGCAAGCGGGCCTTGGTCCAGTTGAGCGCCCCGCCGTGCAGCAGATAATCGACCTGACGCGGCGTCATGGCGTGACGGGCTTCGATGGTGCGATTTTTCGCAGCAATCCTTAGCATGATCGAAGCGCCCGACGAAAGCGCCGCGTGAATGCCTTCGAGGCGCAGCACGTCGCCGGGCTCGATCGCATCGTAGTCGGCGGCATCGGCGAAAGTCAGCGCGAGAACCCCGAAGTTCACGAGGTTCTGCGCATGAATGCGCGCGAAGCGCTTCGCGACCACCACGCGCAGGCCAAGATAGCGTGGCGCGAGCGCCGCGTGCTCGCGGCTCGACCCTTGCCCGTAGTTGCTGCCGCCAATCACACAATGGTCGCCCGTGTCGCGCGCGCGTTGCGCATAGGCAGCGTCGACGCGTTCGAACGCGAACGCCGCAATCCGCGGAATGTTGCTGCGAAACGGCAGCACGCGCGCGCCCGCGGGCAGGATCTCGTCGGTGGAGACGTTATCGCCCGCCTTCAGCAGCACGGGCAGATCGAAGCTGTCAGGCAGCGCATCGAAGTCGGGCAGGCTCGCGATATTCGGGCCTTTGCGCAATGCGACCGTGGCCGCTGCGGCACGCGCGAGCGGCGGCTCGAACATCGCGCGATTCACGATCGGCGCATCGGGATCGGCAATGCGCGGATAGGCCATATCGAGCGTGCGCGGGTCGGTGATCTGCCCCGAGAGCGCCGAGGCCGCCGCCGTTTCCGGGCTCACGAGGCAGACCTTGTCTTCGGGCGTGCCCGAGCGGCCCGGGAAGTTGCGCGGCACCGTGCGCAGCGAAAACGTCGCGGTGGCGGGCGCCTGGCCCATGCCGATGCAGCCGTTGCAACCGGCTTGATGCAGGCGCGCGCCCGCGCGCACCAGTTCGAGCACGCGACCCTCGCGGGCGAGCAGTTCGAGCTGCGCGCGCGAAGTGGGATTGATGTCGAACGACACGCGCGGATGCACGACCTTGTCGTCCATGATTGCGGCCGCCACGGCGAAATCGCGATAGCCCGGGTTCGCCGACGAGCCGATATAGCACTGGTGCACGGGCTCGCCCGACACCTGCCACACGGCGCGCACGTTGCCGGGGCTCGAAGGCAGCGCGATCAGCGGCTCGAGCGTCGCGAGATCGATGGCTTCGTCGATGTCGTAGGACGCGTGCGCGTCGGCCAGCAATTCGCGCCAGTCGCGCTCGCGCTGCCAGGCGCGCAGAAAGCGCCGCGTTTCCTGATCGGAGGGAAACACGCTGGTGGTGGCGCCCAGCTCCGCGCCCATATTCGCGATTACATGGCGGTCCATCGCGCTCAGGCACGCGAGGCCCGGCCCGTAGTATTCGATGATCTTGCCGACGCCGCCGTCCACGCCATGGCGGCGCAGCATCTCGAGGATCACGTCCTTGGCGCTGACCCAGTCGGGCAGCCGGCCCTCGAGCCGCACGCCCCAGATTTCGGGCATGCGCGTGAAGAACGGCTCGCCCGCGATGGCCTGCGCCACCTCCACGCCGCCCGCGCCGATCGCCAGCATGCCGATGGCGCCCGCGGCGGGCGTGTGACTGTCCGAACCCAGCAGCGTGCAGCCGGGCTTGCCGAAATTCTCCTGATGGCAAGGATGGCTCACGCCGTTGCCCGGCCTCGAATACCAGAGACCGAAGCGCTGGGCCGCGCTGCGCAGGAACAGATGATCGTCGGCGTTGCGGTAGTCCTCCTGAATCAGGTTGTGGTCGACGTACTGGACGCTGAGCTTCGTGCGCGCGTAGTCGAGCCCCATGGCTTCGAGCTCGAGCATCACGAGCGTACCGGTGGCGTCCTGCGTGAGGGTCTGGTCGACGGCAATGCCAATGTCCTCGCCCGCCGACATGCGGCCGTGCACGAGGTGCGATTGAATGAGCTTCTGGGCAACATTGAGATCCATAGCGGTCCCCGAACAAAATTCGAACGGCGCGGGCTGCGGGCTTGCCGCCGTCTGGCGAAAAAGCGCGCGATGCCCGCGTTGCAAATCGTCGGGAACCTGTGACGCATCGCGTGTGCCTGCCCGCGCGCGACAACGCGCGACAGCGGTACCTCGTGCCCAGATGCGCGAGGCGCCCCCTCAGGGCGCGCATGCTTCTGATGAAGCGACGGCTATCGTCCTCATGGACAGCCTGGTCAAGCGTTCGCAGATGACCCGGCTCATGACGAGCTGAAGGAGAGAACCGTAAACGAAGCGCGGGTCGTATGGGCGGCAACCCATACGACCCGCTGACCACAACCAACTCGACCAAGGAGTTGATCATGGCTGATGCCAATCTTAATGCATTGCCCGTTCATCCCGAGCGGCGTGTCACCATCCAGCAATCGTGGCGGTACAGGCTCATCAATGCGCGAACCCGCGCCGACCCACCGCTTTATCCGTGGATCAAGCTATCGGGCCGATGGCTTGAGCTTGCAGGCTTCGAGGCCGGCCAGCAGGTGAGGATCGAGGTCCAGCACGGCAGGCTCGTCATCACGCCGGACTGACCACGATTGAACAGCACTGCAAACAACAAACCCAGCTCAAGGCTGGGTTTGTTGTTTGTTGCTTCAATGTGCCAGAACAAGTTTATAAATCCAGATACCGGCAATCAGAGTAAATCCAATAACGATGGCAACCCAGTAGATTGTCTTTTGACCTTTACTCAGCTTCTCGTATTGGCCCGGTTTGAACGATGGTCCAGCCATATCGGCCCCTCTACTTTTTCATGTCAAACCCATAACTAATGGGATTCACTGCGGTACCCGGCGGGAAGCTAAGACCATACTCAATGGAGGTTTGTCCACCATACGCGTGACTGATCCCACCACCTGCACCAATGGCAGGGAAGCCAGGAACAGGTACGAACGTTGACGCATTAGCACCGCCACCGGCCAAGTACGAGCTAGTACCTTCTGCACCGCCTCCACCAAGAATACTCCCGAACGTCACGGAAAGCCCGGGCTTCAACGAATACGTGGGGATGGGCTTACCAAGCGCCCAACTTCCAAATGTATCGCCGTTGTGCAGATTAATTACTACGCCGCCTGAAGCAATATAGATGTTGCCTTGGATCGACACATAATCTGGAGACATTGCCCCAAGTGCAAGTTGTGCGTTGTCCCCCTGCGCCTGAATCGCCGCATTCAGCACCGCCTCGTTACACTGCCCGGTCGCCGGACACGCCTGCGCAACCAGATCATTCGTCTTCCGGTGCATGGACTGGTTATACAGCTCGACGTTCGAGGCCGGAGCTAAAGTCGGAAGTGGTGTACGGGGGAGTTGAGGGGGGAGTTGAAGGCGGTGGAGGTTTCAGCTGAGAATCTGATTGTCGAAGTCGGAATCCAGCAAA